>OGDS01001331.1_pt1 | contig 19439 bp, 16 predicted proteins | sample 1570351 | NCBI WGS metagenome assembly OGDS01 (sample SAMEA2581974, study PRJEB24529) | metagenome | biome: Human gut stool | place: China | collected 2011
TGGAAGCTTCCGTCTGCCTTTGTCACCTGTTCCAGTCTTCCGAAACCGTCATAGAGGTAAGACATCTCACCATCTGAGAGCATATTTCCGCTGTTATCGTAGGTATAGTGCTTCACCTGTCTGATGCCGTCTGTTATCTCTGTCAGACGGTTGCAGGCATCATAATGATAATATTCATGGACATTTCCACGGATACGTTCTGTCCTGTTGCCTGCATGGTCATAATGCAGGTATTCCGTGTCAGTGACACCATTCATGCCCGGATATGCCACTTCCACCAGACGGTTGTTCGCATCATAGGCATATCTTGTCAGTCCGTCCTGTGTCTGCTTCTGTGTACGGTTGCCGTTGCCATCATACTGATATGAATTATCCACAAGAAGGGTATCTTTTCCTAGTCTTGTCCACATACGGCTCAGGTTCTTGTCCATATCATAGGTGTATTCTGTGTACAGACTGCTTCCCAGGGTGAGACTTCTGACCGTTCCGTCTTCATTATAACGGTATCCTGCCAGTGGTCTGCCATTTTCCATGACCTGGGACAACTGTCCCCCCGGAGTATACTGGTACTGTGTGATTTTACCTGTCAGGTCACGCTGGCTGGCCCTTCTGCCATCTGCATCATAGGTGTATGACAGCAGTGTCCTGCCGCTGGCTCTCTTCTCCTTCAGGCTGCCATTTGCATAATAGGCATACTCATAGCGCATGCCTCCGCCAATAGCGCTGGCCAACAGTCCCTGTGGGGAATATTCCCAGCTCTCGGTCAGTCCTGCCTCCCGGTTCTCATGGCAGGTAGGCGCTCCGTACATATTGTAGCGGTACAGTTCCCGTCTGCCGTCACGGTCTATATGCTCGCACATCTGTCCTTCCCTGTCATAATGGAATTCCTCTGCTGCACCCATGGCATCTACCCTGCGGGCAAGCCTGTTGAGCATATTATATTCATAGGTCACACAATTACCGTTTCCGTCCACGGCGGTAGTTATATTACCTGCCAGGTCATAGGTATAATGTTCATGGCTCTGGTCTGCATGCAGGATTTCCGTGATCCTGCCCCACTGGTCTGTTTCATATTGTGTACGGTTGCCGTTTCCGTCTACGATTCCTGTTACATTACCCGCTGCATCATAGATATATTCCTGGGAACTTCCTTCCTGTGTCGTGACGCGGATTCTTCTGCCTGCGCGGTCATATATTGTCTGTACCCTGCTCCTGCCGTCTCCTTCGCTCACTTTCTCACCGTATTCATTGTATTCCGTGAGCCGCAGTCTGCTGCCATCCGGTGAAATAACTGCCGTATTCCTTCCGGACTTATCATAGTCGAAACGGTATCCTGCTCCATCCCTGCCATAAGCAGCATACTCTACGGGCATGATCTGTCTGACAAGGTTGCCGTTTCTGTCATAATCATTCCATGTAATGGCTCCATCCGCATCCTCTGTCATGATCTGTCTGCCCTGTAGGTCATACTGGTATCTGGTATAGAAACCATTAGATTCCGTACGCTGTATCAGGTTGCCGTTAAGGTCATAAGTGAAAGTGATACGGTTCCGGATGCTGCCGCCTTTTTCCTTATGTGTCTCTGAAAGAAGGTGGTTGCTCTGGTCGTACTCACGCAATATCTCATTGCCTGACGGAGTCTGTATTCTGGTAATATTGCCGTTGCCATCATAAGAGATCTGTGTCGGCACATATTTCCTTCCGCAGCCTTTCTCATCGGCACTTTCCATGATCTTGACCAGACGTCCTGCTGCGGAATAGGCATAGTGTCTCTCCTGATAGATTCCTTCTGCAATCTTATACCGCTCCATGGTACGCAGGTTTCTGCCATCATAAGCATACTCCATATGTGCCCCGGTAGAGTCTGTTACAGAGATCAGGCGTGATGCCTGGTCATAAGTATAATGAATTACATTGACCCTGCCCTCTGCGCTGACTTCACTCTGCTCTTCCAGATATCTTTTCTCCTCAATACAGCATCCCATTAGATCATAACGGTACACATTAAGGCTGTACCTGGTCTGTCCATCAGGAGTCTGGTTTACAGGTCTTCTAATCTGTGTTACATTGCCGGTAAGATCATAGCAGTAAAGAATACCGCTTCTGTCCTCATCGTTTTCTGCCTGTAAATATCCCTTGGCATCAATATCCTTGATCAGATTGCCGGCTAAGTCATAGACATATTTATGCTCTACAGCTCCTTCCATATTTGTAATCTTTACCAGACGGTTCAGCTCATCATATTGATAGGTATATCCTGCGCCATCATCTGTCTGTGCGTTATAGTTTTCCGGTAAGATACGTTTGATCAGATTGTTGCAGGCATCATATTTTTCTCTGAGAATACCTCCATCCTGATAATATGTCCTGATCCGGTTTCCATTCAGGTCATATTCGTAATGGATTCCCCTGGCATTTTCCTGGTCTGATTCTACTGGACTTAATGCTTTTCTGACATTTCCTCTGAAATCATTCTCATAGGCATAGACTCCCCCCTCAGGTGTAATGATTCTGGAGAGGTGATCCCATGCATCATATTCGTACATGGTGCCAATGCCATCATCCGTATCATTATCATAAGCATTTGGCTTAATAACTTTGGTCACGTTTGCCATTGGATCATAATATATTCTGGTTATATTGCCATCAGGATCGCGGGTCAATACTTTATGACCGTAATTATCATATCCATATGCAGTCTGACCAAGGGCATCCTCCAGCGTCATGAGTCTGCCTCCTGCATCATATTCATAACGGATTCTGTCTCCTGTCATGGTGACATATTCTGTTTCTGACGAGAACAAAGTATCATAATGATAATATTCCGTATTGCCTCTGGCATCTGTCATGGACAGAATACGGCCTCTGGCATCATATGTATACCGGGTTTCTTCATACTCCTTGTCATTAATCCGTATTCTGTTACAGATCAGATTTCCCTGTGTATCATACTCATTACTGTTTTCTCTTCCTATATTATCAGACGTTTTAACCAGTCTGTCATTTTCATCATATTCATATTTTGTTATCAATCCATTGGGGAGGATTTCTTCCGCCAGCAGTCCACTCTCATAATATTTTCTTGAGATTACTCTTCCCAGTCTGTCTTTTTCATAGATTATATGTCTTCCGGCATCATACTTCTTTTCTTCATATGTTCCATCGTTATACTGAATCTTAGTTGCTAGTCTCTCATTTCCATAGGTGTAGATAATATTGTTTCCATCAGATGTAGTCAGAAATGTATTCTGTCTGTTGGCTTCATCATAGAAGGCAACATACTCTTCTCCTCCTGTTAATTCCTGACGAATAACACGTCCTTTACGGTCATAGAAGTTTCTGGCATAACACTTACCATTCAGGTCTGTAATTTTGGTAATATATCCTTCCGAGGTATATTCATAGTACATTGTTCCGCCTGTTGGCAGCGTCACTGCTGATATATAATTTCCCTGATATTCGTAGCGTACTGTTCTGCCTGTATTATCCTCTATCTGACGAACTCTGCCATTCTCATACCAAAAAGATGCCCACTGCCCGCTTGTGACCTCAATTTTGACCATTTTTCCATCTTCATATGTCATCTGCGTCGTGTTACCATGTTCGTCTGTCCGGCTTACAAGTTTGCCCTGTGTATCATAGAGATATGACATGATACTGCCTCTGGACTTTAATAAATAGCCATCAACAGTTTCTATCAGCAGATAAGATTCATCTTCTCTTCTGAGGTTATTCCATCTATTCTCTTCCTTATGAAATTTTTCCATATGAAGATCAGGCATCTGTATTGTAATGAAATCGTCCTGTCTTGTTAGTGATGTTTCAAATTCAAACCGCCATTTATCTCCAATCATGCCTCCGCGATTATTATATATGGATTCATAATATCTCTTTATCTCGAATGGCTCCAGTACATCTTCCAGACTCAGATCCACGTACTCTGCCAGCAGACTTCCACTGATGACATCAATAGGGTCTTCTGTTGTATGGGCATTGGTACGTCTGTTATCAGATCCTTCATTATTCTGACCATGGGTACTGGAATTTCCGTTAGATTCTTCTGCTGCTGCTGAATTATCATAATGTGGGAAAGGTCCGTCAGGATCTGAATTTGGTGATGCTAAATGGTTTGTTTCCTCTTTTCCTGTCTTGATTGCCTTTTTGGAATCACTGATATCTTTTACATCACTGGCAGCTCCACGAGCAAGACTTACTAATTTTATCAGCTTCTTTAAATCATTAGGATTACTGAAACTAAATCCATCTGCAGCCATTTGGCTTATAACAGAATATGCATCACAGGAAGAATCCAGTATTTTGAGTCCCTTGTATATTGCTTTGACTGTTTTCTTTATTTTATCCACTTTTGTCAATACTTTTTGTGTCTTCTGAGCCGCTTTATATGCCTTTACACCCATTTTAGCGGCTGTGCATGCATCACCTACAACCGGTATTGCAGCGAGCAATGACATACCGGCTCCTACAAAATCACCTCTGGCAAGCGAAATAACTGCATTTCCAATATCGAAGAAAGTACCAATTCCCGGAATCATGCCTGCAAAATCTAGTGCAAGCTGCAACCCGTCCAGCGCCATATCTATCCAGTCCTGATACTCTTCTTCTTTTATCTCATGTTCTCCCTTTGTATAGCCCAGCCATTGAAAGACCTTACCATTCAAAAAAATATCTGAATCAATCACAATGGAACTATCCTGTACTTTAAATGTTACAGAATTCAAACCATAAAATGTAATGACTCCTGTATCATAAGTATCAGCTTCCTGTATTTCGGTCTCATTTTTTTTATTTCCATCCTGGCTTTCTCCAGAACCCCAAATAGCCGTTCTCAGGTTTTTCAGCGTAAGACTATCAAAGGTATCTTTCATGTTTTTACTCAGATCATCACAAAAGTTATCCATCTGTGCCCCATGGACAGCTCTGAGCTTCTCAGCGTCATTCATCCCTCCCTCAGCTACATATCTTGCATTTTCCTCTTCAACTCTGGTTCTGAATTTATCTTTTCCATTTGAAAGTCCTTCAATATCTTTAGATACATCACTTTCTTCAATTCCAGTAGCTAGATATATATTTTTCTCTGTGGACTCAATGACAATATTCTCTCCTGACGTAATGGTAATACCATCTTCATCATTCAACGTAATGGATATCTCTGTATCATCTCCGTCATCATGCTTCTTGCGGGTATCTGTAAGGATTACCTTCTTACCTTCCATGCGAAGCATCTTGTCATAAGAAGTCAGTACTTTTTCTTCCGGTTTATCAAAATCAGGTGAGCTTGTACTGCTTCTACGGCTGCCCATGCAGATTATCTTACCATTATTCTCATAATAAACGAATACCTTATCACCTACATCGGGCATACAGTAAAATGAGTTGCTGATGGGTGATTCGTATGGAATATCTACACAGTTTCCCGACATGTCCCCGGCATCTGCGTCAAACTGTACCTGAATTGTTGTCCCATTTACCGCCAACACGCTTCCAGTAATGATATTGCTGACAATGTTCTTCTTTGATGCATTCTTATAGGTCGGTCTGACATCCTGGGTCTTGCCTAATTTTATATGGTTAACAAGGATACCACCTTCATTTACCAGTTCTGCTTCCCTGACAGTATTTCTACCTATCTGATCTCCCGGAATTGCCGTCAGCTCACTGCATTCATACTCTTCTGTATAGAATTGATAGCTGGATGCCTCATTATTGTTCATCTGGTTCTGTCTTAGCTCTGCAATATCCTTACCGGAGGACAACTTTCTCTCCAGCGTTGCTTCTGCAAAGGTCTGCATCAGCCCTGTACCGATTTTGATATCAATCTGTCTGCTTCTGCTGTTCACATATACCTGCTGACCATACTGATTCGCTATGCGGCGAATAAAAGTCCAGTCTGTTTCATTTTGCTGGTATATGACAGTAGCTATTGCCGGATTATTTCTTAACTGATATAATGCAGAATATTTGTCCAATACTGCACCAAAAACATCACCCATTTTCTTGGATGGGCTCTGAAAAGTTTCTGTATGTGCTTCCCGGTCCAATAAATATGCACTTGAACACACTTCCAATATCAATTTATGATATCCCGCCTGTCTCTGTAACATTACACTTTCACAGTAACCACTATAGAGCACTCTATGGTCCGGTAAAAGTACTGTAACTGCTGTATTCTGTAACGTTGCCGAAGTCTGCAGCGTCATCGTATCAGCAGCTTCCAGTACCAGATGCATCATCCCCTGTTCATTTTCTTTTTGTACAATATTAATATCCAGTATTTTTTCAAAGGGGACATTCACTTTGACAATTAACTGGCTAACTGTTATCTTTCCTATGTTCATGCTTTTCTCTCTCATTTTCATCTATTGAAGGTTTTACCTTTATTCATGTTTCATTTTATCTATTTTGAAGATTATTATCTCAATTGCAGCTACAAGCAAAAATATCAGAATTCCTCTAAAGAATTTTTTATCGTTAATCGCTTTAGCCTGTTCACTGTTTCTCCATTCACCAGCCGCATCTACATACCATTTTATATTTTCTTCTGATATTCCCTGCTCTTTCTGTATTTCTCTAAATGTATCATCTATGGTGTTCAGTTCCCATATTCTTCCTACAGGTAATGTTACTTTACCTTCTTTAGGTATCTCTACTGCAAAGTCGTCCAGAAAAACAATTATTTTTTCTCCACTCTCCAAAATAACCGTATAATATTGTCCTATTCCATGTTCTGTACAGTTCTGAATAACTCTGCCTATTCCCCCAAAGTATGATCTACCCAATATTGACATATACTTATGGGTTGGTGTTATATCTTTGGCATCAACAGTTATTACAAAATTATTCAAACTTTCCATATCAGCTACTGATTTAACATCTGTAAATCCTGAGCCTGCAGGGTAGCCCGCCTGATCCTGATATTTTTCATAACTTACTGCCGGAGTGTCTCTATATGCAGCCTTCTCAAAATGATGTGGAATTGCTGCAAATAAACAGGCAATAAAAACTCCTGTTATAATAACAAACTGCACCTCATCCGGCATTCTGTTAAATACTGTTGACACCTACCTCACCTCCGTTTCTTTTCTATGATACATACTGTACTGTATTGGCTTGTGTTTCACATATAACTGCTTGAGATCATACAATGCTCCGATTGCTTTATCACAGGTGCTTACCCAATAGCCTTCCCCCTGCTCTCTCTCCTGCAATATATATGTATGTGCATATGCATCCTGATCCCAGTAAAAAACGTTTATCTGTTTGATTCCTCCCATAGGCGGCTGAATTTTGATTTCTACACACCCCTGTTTCATCTTGTCCAGATTCTTAATTGCTTCCTCCATTTGGGCATAGCTATTGACCGTTTCAATGTGATCCTGTGATGTCTGCATAGTAAACACATACTCTTTGGTCTGATCTATCTCATAGTTCGTATCCTGATGAGTTTCCTGATATCGTTTCACTCTTTTATACACACCAAATACTAAAAGTACGAGTCCCAGAATAAGTATTCCAACTGCAATCGGTAATTCCTGAATACCCTTGTTTTTTATAAATAATACTGCAAAAATTACTAGTACTGCTCCTGTTACAATAAATGACTCATAAAGACCTTCCCATGTCCTCTTGTTATACATCCCTTGTATTCTCCTCTTCTTCCTGTCTATCCTGTTCGTCATAAAATTCCTGTTCATCTATCAGAAATTCGAAATCAGAATCCATTTCTGTCTGTTTACCATTTACCAGATATTGAATACCGGTATCAAAATCATTATAGTTATTCCATGGACTGTATGCTGCAATGAAAATAATATATCCTTCATCTGTTCCACCTAAATCCATTACATAAACAAAGTCTCTTTTGATTTTTGCATCAGATTCATCCTTCTCATAATACACTTTTGTGTTTGTACTTTGCGCAAGGAGCGTATAATCATCATATTTTTCCACATCTGATTTATTTGCCAAATACGCACTATACCAGACTATACCATTAAATGTCATGTCTACATGATCTGTGTATTGTTCAAAATATGGTGCTCTTTGAAATGGTACTGCACTCTCATATTTTATTTTTGTGACTGTTCCATCTGCATTTTTTTGTGCAATCTTACCACTGCATCCTGTCACAAATATACTAACGCTACATATCAAAATCAAAATACATACTACTTTTTTTATTGACTTTTTCATCTTATTCCTATTTATTTTACCTTGGCTCCCCGTATATCATACTGTGGGTATTGATTATCGACTCTGTTATTGGTATCCCTGTATCTTACAAACAGATAATCCTCACACCAGTCAAATATCACATCATTTGATCTCGGGATGGAAAGTATCTCTGTGGCTTTACCACCTTCTAATGGCTGGCTGTATACCTTATAATCATTTTTGAACAGATATACAATACCGTCTTCATACCCTACGATTCGCGTTTGATTATTTTTTGTATCATATAAGATCTGGCTTTCGCCTGTATCAAGATTCAAGTCAAAGAGCATATCTCTGACTATGTCTCCCTGATTCAATGAAACACTTTCTATTGGATTGCCTGATACACACATAATACCTCTAATCTCATTTTCTTTGTCTGCCGTCAGATAACCCTTGACTAATCTCGAATTGGCATATCCTTTTTTGTTAAAGCAATCGATGGGTTTCTCCGATCCTCCATCTACCTGATAACTAAAATATTGATATACACTAGAGCCTTTATTTTTTTTGATTGCAATATCATGTCCTACCAAACTTATATATTGTTCTTCACTCGTAGATACATTACACGAAAATGGCTGTGTATTTTCTATCTGCTGTAATTGGTTTGCTGCATCCCCATCTACAGGACATCTATATGTTATAAATTGATTCTGTTGTGTTTCCATCTGAATATACAGGTCATCACCTATAATATTGATTATAGGATACTTAGACTCAGGTGCTTCATATATACACTCTTCTTTTTTATTTTCAAGATCAATCCTGTTTACCCTATACTTATCTCCTGGTACTGCATATGTATATATTACATAAGGGATTTTAAACTGATAGATAATAGCTGCATTTTCAGTCTTACTGATTAATTCTCTTTCCTGGGTATCAATTTTATATCGGTTCATCCCTTTGTTTCCAGAAAGATAGTAATAATTCAAGTCCTGGATTTCACTATATCCATTATTTTCACTGCTGTTAATGCATTCTACCTGAAACCAACCATTATCTGTAAAATAATCATCTTTTTGTATATGACAGCCTGCTAGCATAGCCATTAAAAAGAGCGTAAGCAACACACTATATTTCTGTTTCATATTCATAATTTTCTTTTTCGTCATAGCCCTATTTTACCTTAACTGCCTGTACATCATATGGTTGTTTATATCTTAATTCTGTATTGGTATCTCTATATATCACAAACATATAATCTCCATACCAATCAAATGTCACATCATTTGATTTTGGAATAGACAATAGTTCTGTCGCTTCACCATCTGACAAGGGTTGACTATACACCTTGTAGTCATTTTGGAACAGATACAGAATGCCATCCTCATAACCTACTATTCTGGTCTGATTATTCTTTGTATCATACAAAATCTGACTTTCTCCGGTATCAACGTTCAGGCTAAATAATACATCTCTACGTATATCACTTTGCCCAAGCATAACACTTGCCATTACGTTATCCGACACACACATGATTCCCCTGATTTCATTTTCATTTTCTGTTGTCAGGTAACCTTTCACTAATCTTGAATTGGCATACTCTTTATTATTGAAACAGGTAATAAGCTGTTCTGGTTCTTCCGCTATCTGATAACTGAAATACTGGTATACACTAGAGCTTTTGTTTCTTTTAATCACAATGTCTCTATCTGCCAGATGTGTATACTGTTCGTTATCTGTGGAAATACCACTTGCAAGATGTTTTTTTACATTTATTTGTTGCATCTGTGTTGCAAAGTCTCCATCTATTGGACATCTATATGTTACAAGCTCGTCATCGCATACTTGTATATACACATCATTATCAATTAATTCAATTCGCACTTTTGCACTACCTGGTTCTTCATAAATACATTCTTCTTTTTTCTGTTTCAGGTTTACTCGATTAACTTTATACTGACTGTAAGAAGAATAGGTATATATAAGATACTCGCCATTTATTTTCCCTTCGATAATTGCTTTTTCTGTCACATATGTCAGTTCATTTTTTTGTTCTTCGTAATCATAGCAATATACTAAACCATTCGATGCAATATAATAATAAGAATCATTTTGTTGCAGATTATAAGTAGTACTGTTTTGACTAGCGTTGATACACTCTACTCGAAAATAACCATTTTCTGTAAAATAATCATCTTTTTGAATTTGACAGCCTGCTAGCATAAATATTACTAAAAATATAAATAAACCACAGCTTTTTTTCTTCATTTCTATTTTCTCCTTTATTACTTTTTGACCCCTACTATATTAATTGCCTGTGGCTCTGTACTTATTTGATTTATAGCCTCATTCAACGTACTTACTTTCTCTGACTCTTCATATTTTTTTCCATTATATTTACCCGTATTATGTGCAACATAGTTTCCCTCCGGCGTTTTTGTAATACATACAGTATGTATTTGCCCTGTAATATTGTTTTTATCATTATATACTGTGGCAATGATTACATCGCTGTTGTCACCGATTGCATTAATCTTCTCAGCATCTGTAGAAGTTGTTGTCTGCACCTGATACCCGGCATCCTTCATATAGTTTTCTATTGCATGCGGTGATGTTCCAAATTCTCCGAAAAGAGCTGCGCCATCCTTCTCATAGGTACTAATCATATTTACCATTGTATCCGCTGAAGTAGATTCTCCTAATGCAGACAGCGCATTATAGGTTGCTATAATTTCACATCCTGAATAACTCATATTGGAATTGGGACTACATCCAAATTTTACATTCTCCCATTGACTCTGATTTTCAATATAAGAACCAGCCTTGGGTATATAAATACTCTCCCCATTTTCATCAGTTTGTGTAAGTTCCTTGACATTCCACTCCGCATTACTTTCTATTGTTTTACTACTGATTGGGCAGGCACTACTCATAAAGTCGAATGCCTTCAGCATAGTATCATTACTCATCCTCTGTGGAATGATTCCTTTCGCATACTCTATCATTTCATCAAAACCCGGTCTTGGAATGTTGGTGGGTGAAATCATTCCTACCTCTGCTCCTGTTTCACTGGCAGAGACTTCTGCCGCACTTGCCGCCAACGCTTCCTCTGCAGCCGATTGTGGATTGGAGGGTTGTGCATCGGTAAAGCTGTCGATTTTCTCCTGTACTTCACTTGGCAGCTGATCTTTAATATCTTTATCTTCCTCAGATGCATTATCCCCCTCAGAATCCGTACTTTCTGTTTTCTCCAGAACTATCGTTATAATTCCTCCATAATAGCATGGCAACGTACTCTCTATCGTCAACGCAGGTGCACCGTCAATGAAGTAATCCTCATCTACATTTATCCATGGCGTAACAGTCATTGGTTTACAGGGAGTACCAAGCGTTGACTGCAAAATCTCACTTCCTATACCCATTGTAAGAATATCTGCCAGAAATCCTGCTGTTCCGCCCGGATTACTGGTAGATTTACATCTGCCAAATGTGAGTATATGCTCACCTGACACATGATCATTGGCATTCATCAATGGGTGTTCTGCATCCTGATAAATCACGCCATGATACAGAGGCAGGTTCAGATTCTGTTCAAATTTCTGGTCTCCACAGGAACACTTTGCTTTCATAAGTCTGTACACATATTGTTTCTTGCCTGCTGCCATTCTTTACTTCACCTGTACCCTTTCTATTCCTACTCCATATGGATTGCGTCTGAGAATACTTTCTGCTACCGCCAGTGATATGATTGTCTTATTCTCAACAATACCTTTGATACGGAAGATATCTCTTTCTTTTATTTTATGTTGGTCGAGAATGATTTCTTTTATAGCACCATTAGGATAAATTATGGTATCCTCATGCAGACAGTCCTCCATAACACAGTCATAAATCCAATAGGTTCTGGCTGCTGCCTCAATATCCTCCTTTTTATCCGGATATACCTGTATTGCTTTAAAAGAAATACGGTCATCATACATTTTCATAACCTTACGAATTGTATCTGATACCATGTAAGCAGGCTGTGTCAAAATATCAGGAATTTCCTGTGTTTCTTCATACTGGATATATGCAACCTTGACCTTGTCCAATTGTTTAAAATCCTTATGTGACATTTGGGTCGTATATATGCTGGAATCCATGTTCAGTATTTTAATAGGATTTATTACATTGCTGCTCTGTTTTAGTAGGTAATATTCCATCTTATACCCCCTCTTTTAGAATTGTTTCATCATCGGTTATGCAATCTATAAATTCCACACCCTTATAGAAATCCTCAATTTCATTCATGTATTTTGGTTCTTCATTCCATGTAATCTCATGGAAGACATTTTTCTTAAGTGTAGTATCTATAAAAGTACCACCGCTGAAATTCACATTTTCAAAAGTACAATGGTATATTCTGCAATGTACAAAAACAACATCCTGAAATTCAACATTTTTGAAATCACAATGTACAAACTCACAATTAACAAATTTTGTGTACATTAAATCCAATTTATTGAATTCCTTATGGTTATATACCGCCTCATTAAACTTGCAGTAGCGCAATAATTCCGAGGAATCATGAAAAAATATATCCAACTGTGGTCTTCTGACATATAATATTCTGCTCCAGTCCCGATATCCTCCTATCGTCAGTCTGAAGCTTTCTGTTAATAACAATTCATCAGCAGCTTCCAGCTTTTCAAACTCCCTTAATGGATATTTGGCAAGTACACACATACTTTGCATCAGAAAAGGAATACTTTTATGCATCATCTGCCTGACGGCTTCAGCATGTATATAGTTTTCAACATGTAATTCCTCTATCTTCTGTAGGATTTTATTCCGATATTTATCCCATTGAGTAAATAACCATGAAGCATCATATTTTATTTGAAATAATTCATTTCCATAAATACCTCTCATATCATAAGCTGCAATTCCTATCTGAGGTTTATCCAGATACAAAGAGGTAACTAATAAGGAAATCTGTATTTCACCAATAGGTATAGGAATCTGTTGTTGGAATTTCACTGCAAACTTTGCAGCAGTTTCCGTTTCCTTCCATAATTGTTTACAGATAGAATCATGATGCTCCATAACGCTGTCCATGGTATCCTGCTTAAACTCTTCTTCCATAGCCGGCAGATATGTTTCCTCAAATTCTGCTATTGATATTCTCATGCTTCCTCCTACTTAATGACTACATTCTCCGCACCAAGCTCAATTCCTTCCGGCTTAATGTCAATGTAAGACTCTGCCGAACTGATCAATATATCATTCTCCGCATTGATATTAATGGTATCATTGGAAATCAACGAGAGATTCTTCTTTGCACATATCGTTATATTTTTATTACTGGATATAGTGATTCCATCCTTGTCTGTCAGGTTAATGAATATCTTATTATCACTGGCATTTGTTGTAATATAGATTCCTTCTTTTGTCATAAGAATCTGCTTACCTTCCGGTCCTGTCCATTGCTTATCCGTAACCTCCGGTGCCGAATTCACACTTACACTGCTGGCGGCAAAGGCTTCTCCTTCATTACTTCCCGGGAAGAAAACACGAACCTGATCACCCTCGGCTGGCATACAGTAGAAGCTGCTGCCATCACTGGAAGAATAGGCTGTTGAATATGGCAGGCTGTCCCTGCGCACTTGTCGTAATTTTAACCGCAGTTCTCTCGTCTGCGCGATTCATATAATCCTGTGCTGCTTCTATTGACATTTCACCAGAAATATTAGCCGTTGCATGTTCATTTATATTATGTCTAATCTCCAGCCCCAATAATCTGGTAAACGCTGCCCCCTCTACCTGTATGTTCAAATATGTAATTGGTTCCATTCCTAGCCTCCTAAACGCCTCTCTCTTATCTTTACTCTTCTTCTGTCTTTATCACTTCTATACTACGAATTATTTCCTTCGCCATCGGAATCATTCTCTTTTTGAACTTACTGGGAAAGTTTATTGTTCCAAGCAATAGCTGTCCATCTATACTTACAAAATACTGTATGTTGTAAACCATCATATCCACTGCTCTGGATACAAAGGCAAGCATTCCTATATGGATGGAATCGCCATTGTCATCTACCTTTTCCTCTACTATCTTCTCTACAATTGTGACTTTGGGCCCAACAGCCTGCAGTATCTTGGCTGATGTATCTACAAACTGTTTCATGTCACTATCAGGGACTTTATGAACAGTCTGACTTAATGCCATCTGGAAATTAATATCTTCCCCTGCAAATACATGGCTTGGTGCGTTTCCGGCAGGATAGATTAATTTTTTGACATCATCTGCTAACCGGAAGAAATTTTCCGGCATATATATACTTACTTTTAATTCAGGTATCTGTCTTCTTTCAAAATGGGTTTCAACACCAATAATATGCACTTTCTCATCATAAATAGATTCCTGTGCCTCTGACTCCTGGTTTTTGTTTGCTTCTGATTTCTTTTCTGCCTGTTCGATTTCTTTTTTCTTCTTTAATATTTCTTCATCCTTATATTCCATAATTTAATTCCTTCTTTTACTAATCTACAATAATGCGTCTTTCCATTCCTGCTGAAACCGGTCTGTGTTCTATTCCCTGTTTGCCTACATTTCGTAATACTTCCTGTAATCCTCTGTAAATATCAAGGTTGCTCATTTCTGTATAACTTCTCTGTAATCTGGATGCTATATAAAACTGGATTGCCTCCCGATTCATACTCTTACTGTCCAGTGACAGAATCTGCGTAACAAAAGCAATATCTGCAGAATCTTTAACTCCCTTTTTCATAGCCTCTTTGGCAAACTCTTTCAGTACCCGATTAGAAATTGTTGGATTTTCATATCCCGACCATTGTGCATAGATTTCATTTATTGTATCAAATTCTGTTGTAAGGTCTTGAAAATCCCTATACTTATTACGAAGTAGCGCTCCATCCTGCAAACGGAATCTGCAAATTTCTATTTTATCTTTATTTTCCTGTACATCTGACGTTAATTCAAGCTGCATATCACCAATCAGGAAATTTTTAGCCTTATTCATATTCCCAATCCGGATCCGTAGAACCTGCCATTGTTTTCCCGGATTCACTACAATATTCATTTCCTTAGACAAGAAATACAGCCTCTGTCCATATATCAACATTCCTTTATGAATGTAGAGCATATTTCCTGACATTGTTACCTGACACCCTGATAAAATCCCATCAGAATATCCTGTATAGCTTAAATTGCCAAGGTCTACTGCATATCCTTTTAAAGCTTCTAACATCTCCTGTGTTAATACAGAACCTTTTTCAAATATAGGTATTTTAAATCCTGCCACTTTTTCTCTCCCTTTTTATAAAATTTCTATTTCATCAATGAGTGTCGTCTGTGCCTCTCCCAACACTGCAAAATGATTTTCCCAGAATATCCTCACTCTATAATCCAAAGGATAGGCGTTTGCAAAACGCCACAAGCCGCATAAAATCGGCTCTTTTTTGTTGCTAAAATAAAATATCTCCTCAAGGTTTATGGTAAAATAGAGTTGACTAGAAACTATTAACCTTCCACCTAAAAGGAGATATACTCACATGATAACACATAAACAGCTCTCCCTGGCAGAAATTTTTGAAGATTGCCAAAATAAATTTGATAATGACAAACCTGCGTTTCTTTCGCTTCTTGAAACTCACATTGACCTTGATGAAATTATTCCGATTACTTTTCGTAATCATTTTTATGCATCAACGGGCAGAACCCGTAAATACTCTTTAAAATCCTTACTCTGGGCTTTGATTATCCAGCGTATCTTTTCTATACCTACTGACCAGCTTCTTTTAACTTTTCTTATCTACTCAAAACCACTGCGTGAATTCTGTGGTTTTAGTAAAGTACCTGACGCTTCTAAAATTACCAGATTTAAACAGGATTTCTTAGACGAGTTACAACTGGTATTTGATAACCTCAAAGACTTTATGGCATCTCATCCTGATATCGTTGTCAAAAAGAAATCCGACTCCCCTGACGAAGATAAAAGTGTTCATGATTCAAAACTTTTGATCCCGACACTCATGGACTTCTTTTCCAAACATCCACTGATTAACCCCAAAACATTTCTTGGTGATGCTTCTTTTGATGCTGTAGAACTTTATAAAAAACTTCTTACTGGCGATACTTTTGGTAAAGATAAACATTTTCAGAAGGCTTATATACCTCTAAATGCACGATCTGGTCTTGAAAATCCAGACTATACCATCAATGAAAATGGTATTCCCTGCTGTCCTCATGATTCTTCTTTACCTATGAAATATGAATGCACTTCTAAACTTAGAAGTTAAAATTAATATTAGAAGCAGCTTTATTTTCGGCAACTAAATGAATGCCAGATATTGAACTTTCAAGGTGCATAGCTAAAATTTATGTGCGATGTTAACGTAATAAATATTATGTTCTTCTATATGGTAACAATACTCTGATCTCATATGGAATTCTTCTGATTCATCTCTCTATATTTATCTAATAAGATTTGCCTTATACTATCCATTCCTCCTTTTCTTTTCATAATGTTTATTGGCGTTTCAAATTGCATTAACCTTTCTCTACTTGTAAATAACCAATGTTTCATGCTTTTTTCATCTTTAAACAAAAGTTTAAGAATTGACATTACATCACCAGGTATTATTACATCAGCAATAATTTTTTCCTTTTCTTCAGGAATAGTCTTCAAAGTTTCATTCCATTCCTGCATCTTTTGTTCATCATAATATATTTTGTTATCCATACGGCTCACTCCCGACGAAGGCTCCGCAAATATTGTATCTGCTTCCTGTTTATAATATGCAGTCCAACCATGCCCTCCCATGTATTCAGCCCACAAAGATTCACAGTAATTGCACTTATATAACTTTCCCATAAAAATATATCTTTGAAATGTCCAGTAATCTTCTTTTTTAAACTTCACTTCACCTTTTTTATATTGATTACAATTACACTGCATAATAAATAATGTCACTCTACTTTCTTATTTTTCCTAAATATTGATATGAAATTATATCATCCTGAGTAAATATAGCATTTGTTGCTATATATTCATTATATCCCTTTTCTCCGAGATAATTTTGTGTGTATCCTTTTCCAGTAAACAACTCATTTGTCCCAGGTATTGTACCATCTCCAATGCCTTCTGGTATTTTTGATACTCCTGGAACCACAATTTGATCTACCTTATCTAGCTTAAATTGAATTCTAACAAGTTCATTTCCACCATAAAAAACGGTATCTGCAATATTTTGTCTTGTAAAACCTGCATTTACTGCTGCCTGAAGTGATCGAGTTGCTGAATTTTCTCCTGGTTTGTTAAAAAAGAAGGATTCAGCTCCTGGTAAACCTAATTTAAACTCACTCTTTCCCTGAATATAATTCTCAAATACACTTTTAGATACAATTCGTTCTCCTACATTAAAAGAACTTTGACTTGGTCCTGGCAAAAATAAGATATTGGAACCATTTCTACTACTGTAACTCCTCCAAGGATCATTTCCATTACCTACTCCGCTGTCTTTATACCCGGACTTACTGTCCAGTCCTAATTCTTTACGCATCTTTTGGTAGGCTTCCTGTGGATTCATTCCCTCTTCTCTATACTTGTGGTATAAGTCCCTCTGCGTCGCACAGATATTATGCCCTGTCGGATCTTTATACGTTATGGTATTATTCCTGCAGTATTCGTACAGGTTCAGTCCGTCTCCATAATAGGTATCTTCCTGTATGAAACGTCCGATCACAGGGTTATAGTAACGTGCCCTGAGATAATACTGCCGGGTAATGGGATCATACTGCTCGCCCTGATAACGGAAACGGTTCTCTACCTGCTCCTTGCAGCTTATGGTATTCCCAAAGGCATCATACTCATATTGATTGAGTATTCTGTCCTGCTCTCTGCCCTGTTCTGATACTCCGCTCTCCTTATCCTCACCTCTGATGATATGGCTCACACTGCCCTGTTCATCGGATACATAATGGTAATACGTCTTGGCGTTCTCGCTGTCAGAACTGATCAATTTCCGTCTATTAGGATAAACATTATATTATGGAATATCCAAAATAAATTTTAAATGCATTATTCATTCGCATAAAATACCCATACATTCCTTTCTCTTCCCTTTGTCCTTCCCACTCATAATAATGAAGTAAATTATTTTTATTTTCTTCTATTTTTTGTCTTAGAACTGGCAGTAATCCTTCCGTATCTATATTAAATGGAGAGTCATTATCTTTTTCGAACATTAATTGTGTGTACAGAATCTCTACCGCACAGTAAATTTCAAAAACATCTCCACAAATCATCTTAAATATACAATCCACTAAATAATTAGGAATATTTTTATTTCCTATATCATATAATTTATACATTCCTTCTCTTAAAATTCTATTGTAATCATTAGGGGTTGTAACATTTAACAACGAAGGACTTTCAATTTTATAGTGACCTTTTCCCTCTAACACTTCAATTAAACATCCTGAAGTAATCGCCTTTTCTATTAATTCTTGAATATTCATTACTTATTAACTCCATTAACTATTTCAAATGGGTTCAAAATAATAGTCCTATATTTATCTGTATTAGGAATATTATTTATAACCGCCTCAAGTGCCCCTCCATCTGTCTTTCCACCAGAAACAAAATGAGAGTTAGCACCATATTCATTTCCTGATGGTAATCTGATTTCATAATCTACAGGTTTTTTAATATCAATCCTTACAACACCTCCATTTTCAGTATATGTTCCCGGATCAAATCCCATTATTTTTTCTAGCTTTGACAAGCTACCATTCGACTCAATCAATGCCTGATCGATCTGTTAATGTGTTGATATAAAAAGTTCTCCTGGTCGCCCTAATTGAGGATTTAAAATATTATCTTTTATTCTTAAATCATATACTTTTTTTGACACCAAATATGATCCACCATTTTCAAAATTTCTTACATGATTTTCTATATAATTCTTCTCGTATAACATTTCTGCATTAGGTCTTTCTCCCCACCGAGGTTCCCCAGACTCAACTTGTTCCCAAAATCTAGTATACGCCTCACCATCTTCTTTAGACATTTGACCTAATGAAGAATATCTATCCTCTTTTACAAATCCCAGTTCTTTACGCATCCTATTGAAAACATCCTGTGCATTCATGCCCTCTTCTCTGTACTTAGCATATAGATTTTTTTGAGCAGGACAAACTTTATGCCCTGTCGGATCTTTATACGTTATGGTATTATTCCTGCAGTATTCGTACA
>OGDS01001337.1_pt1 | contig 19369 bp, 9 predicted proteins | sample 1570351 | NCBI WGS metagenome assembly OGDS01 (sample SAMEA2581974, study PRJEB24529) | metagenome | biome: Human gut stool | place: China | collected 2011
ATTTCCCGATCAATACCGTAACCAGGCGATGGGCTTCTGGAGGCAGGACGGATTCCGGGATAAAGTAAACTTTGAAGGAGACCCCGTGCATACTCCTAATCTGGATGCCTTTGCACGTGAATCTATGGTCTTGTCGTCTGCACAGAGTAACTGTCCGTTGAGCAGCCCTCATCGTGGAATGTTGCTGACCGGTATGTATCCGAACAAAAGCGGTGTACCATTGAATTGCAATTCTACACGTCCGATCAGTTCCTTACGCGAGGATGCGGAATGTATCGGCGATGTGTTCAGCAAAGCAGGTTATGACTGTGCTTATTTTGGTAAACTTCACGCTGACTTCCCGACTCCGAACGATCCCGAACATCCGGGACAGTATGTGGAAGAAAAACGTCCGGCATGGGATGCCTATACACCGAAAGAACGCCGGCACGGCTTTAACTACTGGTATTCTTACGGAACATTTGACGAACACAAGAACCCGCATTATTGGGATACGGATGGTAAGAGACACGATCCGAAGGAATGGTCACCTTTGCACGAATCAGGCAAAGTCATTTCTTATCTGAAAAATGACGGTAACGTACGTGATACCAAGAAACCTTTCTTCATAATGGTGGGCATGAATCCTCCTCACAGCCCGTATCGCTCCTTGAATGACTGTGAAGAGCAGGATTTTAATCTTTATAAAGATCAGCCTCTGGATAGTCTGTTGATTCGTCCGAATGTCGATTTGAAGATGAAGAAAGCGGAGTCTGCACGTTATTATTTCGCTTCCGTTACCGGAGTAGACCGTGCTTTCGGACAGATTTTGACGACATTGAAAGAATTGGGATTGGATAAGAATACAGTCGTAATCTTTGCTTCCGATCATGGTGAGACGATGTGTAGCCAGCGCACTGATGATCCGAAGAATTCCCCTTATTCTGAATCCATGAATATTCCGTTCCTGGTTCGTTTTCCCGGTAAGATTCAGCCGAGGGTAGATGATTTATTGCTCTCCGCTCCTGATATTATGCCTACGGTGCTTGGCTTGTGCGGACTGGGTGATTCTATTCCGGCGGAAGTGCAGGGACGTAATTTCGCTCCTCTTTTCTTCGATGAAAAGGCTGAAATTGTTCGTCCTACAGGTGCACTGTATATTCAGAATGTAGATGGTGATAAAGATGAAAATGGATTGGTGCAGACTTACTTCCCTTCTTCAAGAGGTATCAAGACGGCTCAATATACATTGGCGTTATATATCGACCGTGATACGAAGCAATTGAAGAAAAGCCTCTTATTCGATGATGTAAAAGATCCATATCAACTGCATAACCTGCCTTTGGAAGAAAATAAGGAGATTGTGGCACAACTTTGCGGTGAAATGGGAGCTATGTTGAAGGAAATTAATGATCCTTGGTATACGGAAAAGATTCTGTCGGATCGGATTCCTTATTAGCGATTAGTAATTTATAAAACGCTGATTAACTCAAATAAGTGCCAATTTTAGGAGTAAATCTCTGCGACAATAATAGGTGTTAATCCGCATCCGCGTTTAAATTGAAAATAGTAATGAAAAACAGTTGTTTTATAGTATTATTCCTTTTGGGAATCATTCCTTCAGCTTTCGCTCAACTCATCGGATTTGAAGAAGAAGTGCCCGAAGCATTTACAGTTTCCGGAAAGGGAGAAGTGAAAATCTCTTCTCTTTTTTACAAGGAGGGTGAAAGTAGTCTGGAATGGGACTTTCAGCCCGGTTCTACGCTGGATGTTCAAATTGCTCCTTTATCGTTGAATACGAGAAACGAGAAGCAGTTCGGCATTACCTTGTGGATTTATAATGAGAAACCGCAGCAGGATTCTATTCGTTTTGAGTTTCTGAATAAGGAGGGAGAAGTCTCTTACTGGTTCTCTTATCGTTTGCAGGCAGCAGGCTGGCGGGCTTGCTGGATCTCTTTTGAGTATATGCAGGGCGACAAGAAAGATAAGAAGATCGTAGCCTATCGGCTGGTTGCCCCGCAACGGAAGGGACGTATCTTTCTTGACCGTCTGATTTTTCCGGAAAAGAAAATGAATCTTCGTACCACTCCCGACCAACAGTTGCCTACCAATAATGGGCTGTCTAATCGTGACCTGTGGCATTGGTGTCTCGTGTGGAAATGGGAACAACAGTCGTATGATATTTCTCTGCCTTCTAAATTGACAAGCGAACAAAAGAAGGAGCTGAAGACTATCGAACAACGTTTGACTGACTTTCTGGAAGTGAAAAAGGCTCCGCAAGGACCGATTAATGCTGCCTATAAAACATTTGAGAAAGCGGCTATCAGTCCATCCATCGCCGGAACGGGATTTATAGGAACTCCTATTGTTGCTCCTGATGAACAGGACAAGAAGAAAGGAGAAATGTCATGGAACGATATTGAAACGATGCTTTCCGGCTTTGCCTATGATGCTTATTATAACCAGAACGAAACATCAAAGAAAAACTACTTTACCGTATTCGACTATGCTATCGATCAGGGATTTGCATACGGTAGCGGTATGGGTACCAATCATCATTATGGTTATCAGGTACGTAAGATATATACAACTGCCTGGCTGATGCGTGATGCTATCTATAAACATCCTCATCGGGATGCTTATCTCTCCACATTGCGTTTTTGGGCGGCTCTGCAAGAAACTCGTCAGCCATGTTCTCCAACACGTGATGAATTGTTGGATTCCTGGCATACGTTATTGATGGCGAAATTTATTTCCGCTATGATGTTTCCCGATGCAAGGGAACAGGCGCAAGCTTTGAGCGGCTTGTCACGTTGGCTATCTTCTTCTTTGCGTTATACTCCGGGAACGATCGGTGGTATAAAGGTAGACGGTACGACTTTCCATCATGGCGGTTTCTATCCGGGATATACCACTGGAGTACTTGCGACTGTAGGAGAATATATTGCATTTACCAATGGTACAAGTTTTGAACTGACCGAAGATGCGCGCAAACACATGAAATCAGCCTTTATTGCTATGCGCAATTATTGCAATTTCTATGAATGGGGCATCGGAATCAGTGGCCGTCATCCTTTTGGAGGGAAGATGGGAAGCGATGATATCGAAGCATTTGCCAATATAGCTTTATCCGGTGATTTATCCGGTCAGGGAAATACGTTTGATCGTGGTCTGGCTGCTGACTATTTACGTCTGATACGCAATAGTGATACTCCGAATGCGCGTTTCTTCAAGAAGGAAGGTATTCAACCGGCACAGGCTCCACAGGGATTCTTCGTTTACAACTATGGTTCGGCAGGCATTTTCCGTCGTGCGGACTGGATGGTGACATTGAAAGGGTATACCACTGACGTATGGGGCTCTGAAATTTATACGAAAGATAACCGTTACGGACGTTATCAGAGTTATGGCTCCGTGCAGATTATGGGGAAAGGAAATCCCGTGTCACGTGCCGGAAGCGGTTTTGTGCAGGAGGGATGGGACTGGAACCGTTTGCCGGGCACAACTACCATTCATTTGCCTTTCAACTTGCTTGATAGCCCATTGAAAGGAACGACTATGGCACGCTCCAAAGAGAATTTCTCCGGAAGCAGTTCTTTAGATGGTAAAAATGGAATGTTCGCTATGAAATTGGCAGAACGGGATTATGAGAACTTCACACCAGACTTTGTGGCCCGTAAATCCGTCTTCTGTTTTGATAACCGGATGGTTTGCCTGGGAACAGGTATTGCGAACTCCAATGCGGATTATCCTACGGAAACGACTCTTTTCCAGACAAAATATAATGGTAAGGAGCCCAAAGTAGGAGAGGATAACTATTGGCTTCATGATGGTTATGACAATTATTATCATGTAGTGGACGGAACCGTTCGCGCACAGGTGGCAGAACAGGAATCACGGCATGAAAAGACGCGTGAAATAACCAAAGGAAAATTTTCTTCTGCCTGGATAGAACATGGCAAGGCGCCGAAAGAGGGGACTTATGAATATATGGTATTGATACAGCCTTCTGCTTCCGATCTCGACGAACTGCGCAAAACTCCTGCATACGAGGTGTTGCAACGCGATCAGACTGCTCACGTTGTTTATGATAAAAAGACAGGTATCACGGCGTATGCTGCTTTTGAAGCTTATCAGCCTGCCGCTGATAAAGTGTTCGTGGCTATTCCTGCGGAAACAATGGTGATGTATGCAAAGGAATCTGATAAGGGTATCCGTTTAAGCGTCTGTGATCCGAATCTGAATATAGAAGAGAAGACGTATACAACGAAAGAGCCCAGTCGTCCTATTACTAAGGAGATACGGCTTAAAGGACATTGGAGATTGACAAGCCCGATGGAAAATGTCCGGTTGGAACAGCAGGGAGACCAGACCGTACTGACGGTAACCTGTCAGCATGGACAGCCGGTTGAAATGCTCATGGAAAATAAATAATTAGTGAATAAGATAAGAGAAAACAAGAATTTAAAGAGAGGTATTAGTTATCATGTTTCTATGAAAAAAGAGAAGACCGGTTCGTGGTGAGCCGGTCTTCTTTGTATTTGCACGGTGCGTTGAGCACTTTCTTTTCTTATTACTTATTCAGCCTCCATTCGAAACCGTCTTTAGTATCTTTGATTTCAAATCCGAGTGCTGTCAGTGTGTTGCGGATTTCATCGGAAGTAGCCCAGTCTTTGTTGGCTTTCGCTTTCATACGTTGTTCCAGTAGCATATCTACTACCTTACCGTAGGCTGCTTCACGGCCATCAGAAGAACCTTTTTCTTCTTTCAATCCCATGATGTCGAAGCTGAACAGATGGAATGTTTCTTTCAACTCTTTCAGGTCTTCGGCGGATATGGTGGCATTGCCGGCAATGATATTGTTAATAATGCGGGCACCTTCGAAAAGCTGTGCGATGACAATCGGTGTATTCAAGTCGTCATTCATTGCTTCATAGCACTTAGCGCGCAGTTCTTTCACGTTGATTCCCTCTGAAGTTGCCGGTGCGGGAGTAATCTTATCCAATGCGTCAATGGCTTCCATCAGACGTTGCAGCCCTTTTTCGGATGCTTGCAGTGCTTCATTGCTAAAGTCTACCGTGCTGCGGTAATGAGCTTGCAGGATGAAGAAACGGATTGTCATTGGTGTGTAGGCTTGTGCCAGCAGCTTATGAGTACCGTTGAAGAATTCGTCCAAAGTGATGAAGTTGCCGAGTGATTTACCCATCTTGGTTCCGTTGATGGTAATCATGTTGTTGTGCATCCAGTAGTGAACCATGTCATCACCTTGTGAGGCTACCGATTGTGCGATTTCACATTCGTGGTGAGGGAAAATCAAGTCCATTCCTCCTCCGTGAATATCGAAGTGTTCGCCTAGGTATTTGCGTCCCATAGCGGTACATTCGGCGTGCCATCCGGGGAAACCGTCGCTCCATGGAGACGGCCAGCGCATGATATGTTCAGGTTGTGCCTTTTTCCAAAGGGCGAAGTCGGCGGGATTGCGTTTTTCGCTTTGTCCGTCGAGGTCACGGGTGGTATTCAATACGTCGTCCAAATTACGTCCGGAAAGTTTTCCGTAATGGTGATCTTTGTTGTATTTGGCTACATCGAAATAAACGGAGCCTTCGCTTTCATAGGCGTATCCGGCATCCAAAATCTTCTGTACCAGTTGGATTTGTTCAATGATATGTCCTGAAGCATGTGGTTCGATGCTCGGAGAAAGTACATTCAGTGCTTCCATTGCTTTATGATAGCGGTTCAGGAAATATTGAACAACCTCCATTGGTTCCAACTCTTCCAGACGTGCTTTCTTGGCAATCTTGTCTTCTCCGTCATCGGCATCATGTTCCAGATGACCTACATCGGTAATATTTCGTACGTAGCGTACTTTATATCCTAGGTGGGTGAGATAGCGGAATAACACATCGAAGGTTATAGACGGGCGGGCGTGTCCTAAATGGGCATCTCCGTAAACAGTCGGTCCGCACACATACATGCCTACATGAGGTGCATGAAGCGGTACGAACAACTCTTTCTTTCTATCTAAGGTGTTGTAAATGGTAAGTTGATGTTCCATAACATTTTATATTTGTTTTATTGGAACTGCAAAGTTAGTATAAAATCTGAATATGCGCTCTATCTTTGATGAGTTGATTTTAGCTCTTGAGCTGTTTTACTGGTAATATTATTAGTTTCCCGGTATGAAACTAAAAGTTTCACACCGGGGAACCAATGGTTTCATTACGGGAAACCAAAGGTTTCTCACCGAGAAACTAAAATTTTGTCGGCATGAAAGTAAATGTTTGGTTATTGTTGACTGCAAAACTTATCAATAGCTTCTGCTACACCGTCTTCTTCGTTGCTTAGAGTGATGTAATTTGCTGCTTTTTTTACAGGTTCTTGTGCATTTCCCATAGCAATTCCCAGTCCTGCAAACTTAATCATGGATAAGTCATTATAGCCATCTCCCATTGCTATGACTTCTTCTCGTGCTACTCCTATTTCTTTCAATAAGACAGCAAGAGAAAGAGCTTTGTCAATTCCTTGCGGAACTAATTCGAGGAAATAGGGTTCTGAACGGAAAACGTTAATATGTCCTTGTAGCCGGAGACTAAGTTCTGCTTCAAGCGGAATGAGTTTATCTGCGTCTCCCACGATGAGGCATTTGGCTACAGGAAGCGTGATCTCTGTGAGGAAGTCGTTTGTTTCCCGTACTGCCATTTTATTGAGAAAGGCCTCTTTCTGTACGTATGGGTCTTGAGAGTTTTCTGTTATTATATCTGCTCCGTCATAGGTTAATATACTTAGTTGGTGGGTACGGGCACATTCATAGAGCATCGGAACAACTTCATTAGGTAACACATTTTCATATACCATCTCTTTTGTTTCCCAATTGATAATTTCACCTCCGTTATAGGAGAGGATGAAACCTCCGAATTCATTCATCCGTAATTCGTTGGCTAATGGTACAATACCATAAGTAGGTCGTCCGGAAGCTAATACGAGTCGTATTCCTTGCTCTTGTATACGTATTAGAGTTTCCCTGTTGCGGGGAGTGATTTCTTTTTTAGAATTGGTGAGTGTGCCGTCAAGGTCGAGCACGATAAGTTTGTATTTCATGTAGCGTTGTTTTGGGTGCAAAGATAGATTAAAAAAGTTTTTCCGCAAGGTGGTGGGGGAAAAGATGTGGCTTTAGCTAAGCCAGCCATCGTTTGTTCAACTTGGCAGATGTTTTTGTAAAGTATTGAATATTAATAAAGGAGCTTCAGATCTGAGTCGTCGTGCTGTCATGCATCAGATGCAGGGACTTTCTTTTTGAACCAGACTCGTATTTTTCGGATGTAGTAGCTTCTCCTGTTTCTGATTTCTTGATTGATGATATGACATTTAGATAAATAAAAGCCGCATAACTTTCGTTATGCGGCTTTTATTATTAAACTGGTAAAAGAGTTTTATTCAATTGTTGCTCCATAACCAGCTACATCGCTAGCTAATGTAAATATACCATTTACATAATCATATTGAGTAATAGGAGCTGTTGCGTGCTTGGTTATGTTATTACCGCTTGTTGGTTCTTTAACTAAAGAACTTGTATGATAATAATTCCAATTTTTGGTTAAGCCATATACGATATTGTCGGTTACATCTATTTGAGGTGTGCAACTTTCTAAGAAAGAATAATAGTAGGAACCGAATTCTGCTTCCGGACTTACGTCAAAGATATTCTTGCTTATAGTCAATGATGTTCCTTTTTGATATCTGAAGAATATATTGCTACCTATCATGTTGACAAAAGTATTATTTATAATTTCGGCAGAAAGTACACCATCTGATAAAGGTATATTACCAGTAGCCCAGTTTAATATTTGCACGCCTTCTTGAGGTGTCTGGCTATACACTATATTGTTCTTGAAGTTGAAAGTTTTATAATCTCCTAAATTGAAGCCTTTATATATATTTATCAAGGCAATTTTGATAGCATTAACTTCAATACGAGTGTCTTGAACAGAGATGTTGTCTATACCAAAGTAAGTCTTTTGTGCTGCATCGTAATAAATTGGTTTCAAGACATTCGCAATCAGACAGTTGTCAATGCAGATGTCAGTAAAGTCTCCCTTGCTGATAACGCCTGCATTATTTATAAAATAACCAGCATTGCTACCTCCATTGAGATCACTTAAATCTATTTTTATATTCTTAAAAAGTAGCTTTCCTTTGCATGATTTCCAGCAATTAATAGGACGAAGTGTTACTTGCTCGTCATCATATCGACCGATGATAATAACATCATTGCTGATTGATTTTACTCCGGTTGTGGTAAAATTGTGTGCTGTACCTGTGAGGAACAGTATAACAGGTTTACTCATTGTAGCACTAAAGTAAGTGTCAAGTGCCACATCGGCATCTGTTGCATCCAATATTTGTATGTCAGCATCTGAATAAATTTGGTTGTTGATGGTGATGCCGCCGATAGTAATGTCTTTACCATGATCAAAATCGGCTTTATAATCCGTACGATTCTTAATACTAACCTGAATCTTTGCAATCATAGCATACTTTCCACTTGTTGCCAATATCGCAATATCAGTACTGTTATCAGCTGTTGCACGAGTCATCATCTTTGCGCTTGATGCAGGGGCAGTAACAATCAATACATTTTCTTTTCCAGCTTCCTTAGAGAATTTAGCACTCCATCCTTCTGGAGCAGTAATCATTGTATTTTTTACTCCTCTCATGGTCATGGTAAATTCTTTCGTTTCACCTGCAGAAAACTCTTGTATTTGTTCTAAATCTTCAGCCGCAAAACTACATTCAAAGTCGCTGATGATAGGGATACGTATGGTTGGAGCATCCTCACCTGCAAGTACTAAGACCAGTTCGTTGTTTTCTACTGTTACACTCTTGAAGTTTTTGTCTTCTGCCGGAGCGGAACCGTCACCAGTTGCGCTGACTTTGTCAGTAGTTCCTTCTTTGTATATATATTCATAGTTTTTTCCTTCATCATAGCTAACCTGCCAGTAGCCTTCACTATCTACATTAAATGTAGGAGTCTTGCCACTCTCTCCATTAGCTTTCACAGGTTGTCCGTTTACAGTCAGACGCTCCGGAGTTTCATTTTTGTTGTAAAGAACAGTCCAGTAGCCTTCTGAATCGATACCGATAATAGGGCATAACAGGTTATTATCGTTTTTCATATATAGATTTACTGTTTTTCCATTGCTCAAAGTGAGTGTGTAGGAATCAGACTTTTCCTCTATATTAGTAATAAATGTTCCTTCATTATAAAGTTCGCGAAGAGCTTCTGTGTTACTATTTATATCACGTACTTGTGTCTCGAGTGCGGTAACGCGCTTTTTCAGTGCGTCTACATCATCTTCCAAATCGTCAATGTTGGTACATGCTACCAGGCATACAGCCAATAACATGAACATACTCCATACTTTTTTCATGATTATATTGTTTTAAAGTTATTATTTTAAAGAGGATAGCCAGGAAGGAACATATCCCAAACGTTTACGTAATTGAGCCTCATAGAGTGAATATGGTTCCACAGCAGTTCCGTTACTTTCGAGTCGCTTCATTTGAGTAGCATCAAAATCTAAAGGACTTCCGTGGAAACCGACAATGATAGGAGGCATAAATTTCCACCAAAAGCCGTTACTATCCCACCAGGTAAATTTACCTTCTGTATCGATGTCCTGATCTGTTTGTACATTTGTTGCATAGAAATTCCATATTGTCAGATTCTCCATGTGATTTGGCATTTGAGCAGAGTCTCCTCCTTGTCTCCAATGCATGAAACCGCCAGTACAGCAGTCAATTAATGTTGCACGTGGCTGTGTGGCATGTGATTCAAAGCAAGAATCATCTCCCCATTTCACATTCCATATTACAGCACCCATGCTTTGCTTTGAAACACCGCAAGCGTGATATTGACCAACGTTTGTTTTATATTCCATCAATGTGCTTTCACCTTCTCCTTTTCTAAGTGTGTAGCCATTGCTGCTTTCAGTTACTTTTCCAATAAAGATACGGGAAGAAGCTTGCGAGCGGATAGAAGCATGTCCACGATTACCACCAATAGTGATGTCATAAGCAGAACAATTGGCAGAACTTGTGATTGACATGGCTTCACTAACACTTTCAAAATTAACCCGGCGCATCCATGAATTGGTCAGACGTACAAAATCGATAAGCTTAAAACCACCGTCATCTATGTCAGAGCCGTGATGAATAAACTTCTCTTTGGCATGTCCTTTAAATGTAAGGTCTTCTACGCCAACATTGGCATAATTGGCGAATTTATGTACATTCCATCCCCAATCTTTATTAATAGCATGCATGATGGGTTCTTTAAAGGTAATACTGTTACCACTAATCTTTTCAATCTGATGGTATTCGAATATTTGAATACCATTTGTTTTGATATTGGGAGTAATGCCTTGTTGTACCTTAATATCTTGCCATTGATAAGGCGATAGTTCGGAATTAATAACATCATTATCCGTGTTTCCCAACTTGGGGGTTCCCAGTACGAGACATACCCAACTGCCCGCACTTACTCCTGTTAAACTGGCCGTTATGGTTTTGCTGCCTATGGGAGCGTCTTCAGTGATAGCACCAATTGATTCTCCTAATCCTGTATTATGTTTGAACTCCATCATAACAGGAGCATTCCACATTTCCTCAGTAGGTTTGGGAGAATTATTTGCAGCAGTCATTTCGAGTGTTGTTTTGTTTCTTCCGGCTCCTTTTAAAACAATATCACTCATCGATATACGAATCCTGCGATCCTTAGAATCCTCATCTTGTAGAATATAATTCCCTTCTGGGAAGTAGATAATAGCTTTAGCGTTTTCCTTAATATATCGATCTGTCATATTATTGAGATCTTCTTGCTTTGTTTCTCTTGCTATTTTTTCCAGTACCTTCATGAAAGCTGCTCTGTCAGATTTGCCGTCGTTGGGGATAGCCCCATATTGGGGATCTGTAACATCGTATACTTTATATCCTTGTGCTATTAATGTTTCTATTTCAGGAGGAGCTATTTCACCATGTTTATATCCGGCGTATGAAAAGTCCAATAATACATTTTGTTGATCTGCGTTTACAAATTGTTGCCAGGCTTTTGCTCCGGTTTCATTGGAAAGTTGTTTCACTTCAATAGAAACAATACGGATATAATTCTTTGATGAAGTAAGTACAATCTTAATTGTTTCTTCTACGTCTTTTACAACAGTTGCTTGTGGTGTGATAGTTAATAAGTTCTCGGATAAAAGAACATCCCATCCTTTAGGAGCTTGTATTGCAGCTTGTTGCACGTCATTCTGTTCTACTTTATACTCTTTATGGCTTTCATTGGGGGCAAAAACTTGCACAGCTTGTTCACTTTCAGCGTCATTGAGACCATAAATGATCAGTCCGAAGCTGTCGTCTACTGGGAAAGTATATGTTTTTTCACCATCAGCCAGGGTGAATGAGAAAGTATGGTTTGCTTCATTATATTCTACCTTGCTGAATATGCTGGTTCCTCCCTGACTTCCACCTTCGGCCTTAGTTCCTAAGCTTGTATATGTTTGTCCATTATCGTAGCTCACTTGCCAATATCCACTGGAAGATACGCTGATTAATGGAGTTGCCACCACATTGCCTTCTCCATCACGGGGCCAGGCTGATATTTTCTCTCCATCGGCTCCTGGCAGATATTTGAAATCTGTATCATTACTTGTTTTATATATCCAGTAGCCTTCTTCGTCTACGGAAAATTCAGGGACAGACGCTTGTACTGCTTCACTCTCCATGACTTTAATGCTTGTTCCGTCACTAAGTTCCAGCAAATATCCTAAGCCATCTTTAGTCGGAGTAATTCCGATAATGATTTTGTTTTTTTGCATAAGGGCTTGCAGACTGGCAAATGAAGTATTCAGTCCTTCCGTTGCTTTTTCCAAAGCAGCGACACGGTCTTTCAGAGAATTGATGTCTGCTTCCAGGTCGTCTGTTTTTTGGCATGATTGCATGATTGCCAACATGCTGCAAATACCAAATAGTAATAGGTAGGTAATGCTCCTGTTTTTCATACATTTATTATTTCGGGTTATTTATAATTTTCACAGTGACAAAGATAACCGGATAAAATAAGAGTATATGGATAAAAAAATTCAGGAATACGATGAAATAATACATTTTACACACCTCTGTGATAGATTGAGGCTTTATGTATTATTAGAGCAGGTCTACCCATTGCTCATTGCTTAATATAGGCAATGACTCACTGTCGGCAACAAATGTTTCCGCCAGTTTTCGTTTCTCATCTTGCAGATGCAGAATCTTTTCCTCAATGCTGTTTTGTGTAATGAAGCGATAGGCAATCACCTGCTTATCCTGACCGATACGATGGGCACGGGCGATGGCTTGCGATTCGGCGGCAGGATTCCACCAGGGATCTATGATAAATACATAGTCGGCTTGTGTAAGATTGAGTCCCACACCCCCTGCTTTTAGTGAAATAAGGAATGCCTGAACATCTTTTTGCTCGGTGAAATGGGCGATTTCGGAGGGCCGGTTGTTGGTTGCTCCTGTTAATAGGGCATATTTCCAGCCTCGTTCTCGGAAAGCTTCAGCCAAGACCTCCAGATGTTTGACGAATGAAGAGAAAATTAGGACTTTGTGTCCTTCGCTTTGTAATGTATCGAATGTTTCGATTATCTGTGCGGTTTTTCCGGATGTTCCGGTATAATCAGGAAGAATGAGTTGCGGATGACAAGAGAGTTGTCGTAAACGCAAAATGCCATTTAGTACACTAAACGAATGGAGCCTGTTCGTACTTTGAGGGTGCTGGAGAAGTATGTTTCGCAGGCTGTTTTTCTCCTGTTCGTAACACGTGTTCTGCTCTTCAGTCATGTCGCAGTAGATTGTTTCTTCCGTAAGTTCAGGAAGTTCCGGAGCTACCTCTTTCTTGCTTCTGCGGAGGATGAATGGGGCAGTCAGTTGTTGCAACTGCATTCGTACTCGTTCGTTTCCCTGGCGAATCGGCATTATGAACTGCTTTTGGAAAGCACTTTCCGTGCCCAGTAAGTCCGGTTGTATAAAATGAAATTGAGCCCACAGGTCCTTTAATGAGTTCTCGATAGGAGTACCTGTCAGTGCGAGTCGGTGTTTGCTTTGCAGTTGAATTGCCGACCGGAAGGTGAGCGATTCGCTATTCTTGATATTCTGGCTTTCATCGAGCACGACATATTCGAAACGGTAGGAAGAGAGTATATCAATGTTGTTTCTCATCATGCCATACGTAGTAAAGATCAAGTGAAAATGACCGAAGAATTTTTCCGGACGTTTCTTGTCTATAGCCACGGTGTTGTTGTATTCCATCATTGAGAGCCCTGTAAAGCGCTTGGCTTCCCGTCGCCAGTTGTGAAGTAGCGATGTGGGGACTACAATTAGGGTAGCGGGTTGTTTGGGAGCGGATGGCTTATATATGTACTGTAGCAGGGTAAGAGTCTGAAGAGTCTTCCCGAGTCCCATGTCATCTGCCAGGCATCCGCCAAATCCTTGTTTATGGAGGTGTACCATCCACGAGAATCCTTTCTGCTGATAGGGGCGTAACGTTGCTTTAAGCGTTCTTGGTACGGCAACGTTATGTATTTGCTGCTTCGCGGGGAATTTTTTCACTCCATCCTCACCCAAAGCTGTCTGTACGGCACCTATAAATGCATGTTTCAACCGAATTCCTTTTTCTGTTTGTACTCCCATCTCCAGTAAGTTCGCATATTTGCTGAACCACTCTTCAGGCAGGAGAATCATACGCCCGTCAGGTAGCAGATATTCCCGCTTTTCTTCGAGGATATGTTTGCGGAAACGTGAAAAAGGAATGCGCAGATTACCGATAACAACAGTGATGTGCAGTTCAAACCAGTCAACCTCATCGTCGCAGCTTTGCTCGATGCGTATCTCATCCAGACAATATAATGCATTCCCTACATTACTGGTAAGGTGAAAGGATTGCTGCAACATCTCCCGATGATTGTTGATCCATTCGACAATTGTCTTTTCCGGAGCTTTGGCGGATAGTTGGAAGTGTGTGGCATTGAGTTGTTGCAGACCGGCATTCGTTAAGAGTTGGACTGCTTGTTCTTCCACTGTAATATTACGCGGGAAAAAGCCGATTTCACCGGATGTTTTCCGATAAATGATTTTCTTCATTTCATTAGCACTATCTGGTGCAAATGTCTGGTCTCCATAGCGGAAGACAAGTTGCAATGCTTGTCCGTTGTATGTGGCATCTTCGAATGAGAGAACAGCTTCACAGGCACATTCTTCTTCAGTAATATTCAAACCGTGAGTCTCGATATCGTGATAACGTGCAATTGGAATAACGATGTTGTCTATGTATTTCTCAATCTGCAAAGCGTCTACGCTAATCGATCTTTTCTTTGTGAAAGGTAAGATACGTGCGCTTTCAATGTGCGGAAAGAAATATAACTCCATTCCCAATAATAGAGTGGCCGGCGAGGAGGTCAGTACAACTACCGGTTTTAACTCACTCAAAGAGAACGGTTGCCCTTCATAATAACACTGCAACTGATAACGGAACGTTTTACTGTCAACATGAAACGTTACGCGAATTTCTACGTCGTGAGGGTTGATATGATAAATATGATGGGCGTATAAGATTTTGCTACCGGCTTGTTTCTGATAAAAAGGCAGTCCATTTTCCCGTATCAACGCCAGCATCTCCAACAGCTTCTTTTCGATGAACGGGCGAATATTATTTTTAATTCGTTCCGGATCTTCGGATAGCTTATGTAGAAAGCGTGATACTGTTTTTTCACGGGAGTAGAGGCCCATCAGATACTTTTCTGTATAGTATGAAGCGATATCGATAGCTTGTCTTTCCGCTTCGCTCATTATACTCATAGCTTCCGGAGAGGCGTGAAACGCTTGCTCCACTAATTGCAAGGTGCCATCGTTCAGCCTTTCCGCAATATACGGAATCAGCAATATGCCGAGTATCGGATGCTCTGTGAAAACGATTATAACTTGTCCGTTAGTTGGTCTCTCTTTCATTCTCTTTTAGGCTTTAACTGACAAAGATACGGGAAAATACTTAATTTTGCAGCATGATAGAGGAAAACAAACGCGTATTGCTTGGAATGAGTGGCGGTACAGATAGCTCTGTTGCTGCTATGCGATTGCTGGAAGCCGGTTATGAAGTAATCGGGGTAACCTTCCGTTTTTATGAATTGAATGGTTCGACAGAATACTTGGAAGATGCCCGTAATTTGGCAGAACGTTTAGGAATACGGCATATAACATACGATGCCCGTGAAATATTTGCCCGGCAGATTATTGAATATTTTGTGCAGGAATACCTGGCAGGACGTACTCCGGTCCCCTGTACCTTGTGCAATAATTATCTGAAATGGCCTTTGCTTGCTAAGATTGCCGATGAAATGGGAATTTTTTATATTGCTACCGGACACTATGCGCAGAATATACAACTAAATGAAACCTTTTATATAACGTACGCCGCCGATTCGGATAAGGATCAAACCTTCTTCTTATGGGGATTGAAACAGGATATTCTTAATAGGATGCTGTTGCCGATGGGCGATATTACGAAAGCTGAAGCCCGTGCCTGGGCTGCTGAACATGGTTTTCGAAAGGTGGCAACCAAAAAGGATAGTATTGGTGTCTGTTTTTGCCCGATGGACTATCGGACCTTTTTAAAAGACTGGTTGGTCAGAAATGGTCAGATGTCGGTCAGTAATAGTGAGGCATCAATCAACAATAGTCAGACATCGGGCAGCGATAAACAGACCTGGTCTGACAGAATCAGAAGAGGAAGATTTGTCGATGAAAAGGGAAATTTTATTGCCTGGCATGAAGGCTATCCCTTTTATACTATTGGGCAGAGACGCGGTTTGGGCATTCATCTGAATCGTCCTGTATTTGTGAAAGAGATTGATCCTGAAAAGAATGAAGTGGTATTGGCTTCTCTTTCATCGTTGGAAAAAACAGAAATGTGGTTGAAAGATTGGAATCTTGTAAATCAGGAGCGTACTTTAGGACGCTCTGACATAATTGTGAAGATACGCTATCGCAAGCAGGAAAACCATGGCACGATTACCGTCACATCGGATCATTTACTGCACGTGCAGCTCCATGAACCATTAACAGCCATTGCTCCCGGGCAGGCTGCTGCATTCTATGGAGACGGATTGCTACTAGGAGGAGGAATCATAGTCAACGCCCGTTAATCTTACATATTGGGAAGATAAACGCTCTGACGCAAGTTTTTTAAAACAAAACTTAGCTTGCTAATCGACATAACTAAGGCACGGATTACACGAATAAACAAGGAAAGAGAATAAACTTATCCATGTAATTCGTGTAATCCGTGCCTGAAAGAAATCGGAGAGTTGTTTTGACGCTCTCTCCTTAGGGATATTCAGTAAATGTTCCTCTTTCTAAAAAATCAAGAGAAAAGCTTTGCTTTACGTGAGCTTTTCTCTTGATTTTTTCGTTCAACTCTCCCAGTCTTCTATCTTTTTTGTAGAATATTGTTTACATATTCTTATTTTTTCCTTCCCACCCATGCATTATGTACATGTCTTTTTTAGGGGAAGTTAAAACCTCTCCTGTTTTTCCTGTTATTTTAGTTAGATTATGCTGCCTTTCTTTTTTTCTTTTCGACCTTTTCTAGGTTCTTCGTCAAATTTGGTGGTACTTCTTCTATTGTGAATAAAGAATCTTGGCTCTCAGTAGTTTACTTCCTGCCCTATTGTACATCTGCCTTTTTAGCGCTTTAATTTTATTCACTGTCCCCTCCAGTAATCCATTACTGAAGGGGATATCAATAGCTGCCTGTACTGCCTCCCAGTCTTTTTCAATACCATATGCAAAGTTCGTCAGTGCCATATTCCGTGTTGCCTTCGCTTTTTCAATCCACTTTCTAATATCCTTATCATAAGTGTTCCCATTAATCATATCTCCGAAATCCTGACACACGCTTAAGAGTTCTTTTATCTGTGGTGAGGACTTATATAGTTCCGCTAGTTTAGGATTATCCGATTCTCCCTTTAGAATGTATTTGCGTATCTGATTCTGTGAAACTCTCTGTGTTTTACTTCCGTTTTCAATGCTCTCATTATGCTCCTTGACTTCCTTCCTCTTTTGTTGATACATTTTTCGCAAGCTGGATGTTATCCTTCCAATAAGTGCGCCACTGATTTTACTCCCCATTTTTTGTGCCAATATATTTCGGGTAATACAGCCCGCACTAATGATTGTAGCCAGTTCGGATACATATTTAAGAGCTGTCTTCTGTTGCTCATTCAAGTATGCCCCTATTCTCCTGTTGTGAATGAGCTTATAAATGTAGCGACTTTTCTTGCCCAAATGCGCGGCTGTCTGCTCAATGGTCATCCCCTGCATTTTTAAGTTCAGGCTTTCCCTGTATATCTTCAATTTTTCTCTGTGTCGGACATCTCCCATGTTAAATATGTCCTGAAGAATTAACGAAGAAGCCGTGTCTCTGTCAGGATATTCGTATTTGAGCTTTTGCTTGGTCTGACGAATCATTTTCTCTATTTCCGGTATCATCGTGTCCGTCATATTCTTGGTTAGATGGAACCGGTCGCAGATTTGTGTAACACCAGGGATTATTCTGTTTATAGCCTCTGTGAAACATCTTCCACGGTCTCTCGTTATATATTGTATTTGAGGATTCCGGGTGAGCCAGTTATCAAGCGCTTCTCCGTTTCTATCCTCTAACAAAGCAATAGGCATGTGTGTCATCTGGTCTACGACCACACTCATATAATCCTTACCTTTTTTATAGGCAAAATCATCAATACCTACATAAATACTTTTATTATGCATAGGATTATGTTGCCCGTACTGTTGTAGAATGCGTAAGCAGGAAGAGCTACTGGCCGTTATATGGAACAGCTGCAAAAGAGAAGAGGCCTTTCGGGAAGTAAGTTCCAAGCTTATCGATCTGATGCGTTCCTCAACAAGATAGCTCCGTCTACCATACCGACGAGCCAGAAAAGACAACGGTTCGCAGAATATTTTTTGCGGACAAGAAACATTGTCACAATAATATTTGCCAACCTTTATGACTAACTCCAAAGTATGACCGTAAACTTCAAGATCCTGAATATGACGGGAGTAATAACTGTGTAATCGGTGACTGAAATGTCCGCAATAAGGACAGGAAGCCCCCTTGCCAGCCGTATGTAAAAAGACCGTCAATGAGCCAACAGCTTCAGAGATACCATCTTGTTGCAGATTATCGTAACCAAGACTGAATCTGAAATCATGAAATAATCCCCTATTTGTAGGAGTATTTTCTTTTTTTGATGTATATTTGTACGTTGTAGATATGGCTTGTTGCATTGTAACTCTTAATGATGTGGTGTCTTTAAAGTTACTAAAAAGCAAACATATCTACAACTTTTTATAGGATTAAGAAAGAAGAAGAGGAAAACCGTCGAAATAAAAAAGAGATTACCACCAAATTTGACGAAGAACCAAAAATAGGCGACAGGAGAAAGTGTGCGTAAGTAACCTGAATTTTGCGTTTTTTAAGAAAGAGCAAAAAGGAAAAGAGCAAAAAGAAAGAGATAAATCCAGAAATCCGGCCGGAGCCATATACTGTATACCCACCGAGCAAAATTCCTTTTCAGTTGTTATTCATACATAAACATATTCTATACAATAAAAAATAATATCATGGAGAAAAATATTTTTCAGTTAGATAATGAGCAGCTCAAAGAGATTGCTCGCTCATTTAAAGCGAAAGTAGAAGAAGGTTTGAACACTGAAAATGCAGAGATACAATGCATTCCCACTTTCATCACTCCGAAAGCAAGTGGTATCAATGGCAAATCATTAGTACTCGACTTGGGAGGAACGAATTACCGGGTAGCAATCGTTGACTTCAGCAAAATGCCTCCCACCATTCATCCTAACAATGGTTGGAAAAAGGACATGTCGATTATGAAAACTCCCGGTTATACCCGAGAGGAGTTGTTCAAAGAAATGGCAGATATGATAACCGGAATAAAACGGGAAAAAGAGATGCCAATTGGATATTGTTTTTCTTATCCGACAGAGTCCGTCCCAGGTGGAGATGCCAAACTGCTACGTTGGACCAAAGGAGTTGATATAAAAGAGATGATCGGAGAAGTTGTTGGAAAACCTTTGCTCGACTATCTGAATGAAAGAAATAAAATCAAGTTTACGAACATAAAAGTGCTCAATGACACTGTTGCCAGTTTATTTGCCGGGCTTACCGACAGTAGTTACGATGCGTATATAGGTCTGATTGTAGGAACAGGCACCAATATGGCAACTTTTATTCCAGCTGACAAAATTAAAAAATTAAATCCGTAACATAACGTAGATG
>OGDS01001347.1_pt1 | contig 19222 bp, 15 predicted proteins | sample 1570351 | NCBI WGS metagenome assembly OGDS01 (sample SAMEA2581974, study PRJEB24529) | metagenome | biome: Human gut stool | place: China | collected 2011
TCTTTCCCTCCACGACGCTCTTCCGATCTCTGAATATCTCCACACAGGTGCTCCCTTGTGATTTTCAGGCTTATCCTGCCATGGCACATTAGGTACCGCAGGTGCAATTATTTTAAGTTCTGACATACATACCTCCCAATATGATATATACTAGGCATCTGCGAAACTATATATTTAAAAACAGGACGTTTCGCAATCACCCATGATATATACATGCATAATGCATATATATACGATGTTGAGGTCAAAAGGTATTTTGACCTCTATGATATTTATATTCCCATAACTATTTTAACGGCATCCGGCTTGTCCCCGGACACTCAGCCACCGAATCGCGGACAATCATTTTTCCGCTTATGACTTTGCGTCCTCCCGGATTTTCCTCGCCTTTTAGCAGCTTGATTATCATTTCAACTGCATTTTTTGTCATTTCTTCAATGTTAACCTCGATAGTTGTAAGCTTCGGAAGACTGTAATCAAACTCTGCCGAATAATTATCAAATCCAACCACCGATATGTCCTGTGGTATGCGGTATCCCCTGCTCACAAGAAGTCTCATAAGCAGATTAGCTGTTCCGTCACAATTACATACAAACGCTGTAGGCATCTCTTTAGGAAGCTTAAGGTCTATAAAATACCCTTCCTCATTTCGGTCAGGTATAATGTAATCATCCGGCATGGTAAGCTGATGCGTTATAAGCGAACGGTAATAACCAAGATACCTGTCTAGGATACTTGCAGTCGCATCAACGCTTCCTACATAAGCTATTTTGGTATGTCCCATGCTTACAAGATAATTAGTAAGCATGTAAGTTCCGTAGACATTGTCATTGATTACGCTTGGCACCTCCATCGTCCTGTCATAAAAATCCAGATACACTATCGGCAGCTTTGTCTCCCTTAATGTATTCAGATAATTGGATTTCATCTGACCAAGCACAATTATTCCATCCACCTTTCTCTCTGTAACAATATCCGGCATTATGCGCTCAGCAAGCATCTTAGATGTTATGGCTTCCATAATTACAGAATAATGGAACTGTGACATCTGCTTATTTATGCTATTGTACATTTTCATATAGAAAGGAAATACCGTGGTTAAATTGTCAACATAATGCTCCTCAACAATAACTCCGATATTATAGCTGCGGCCCCTGCGGAAGCCTTCACCAATTCCTGTATAGGTATAGCCCATCTGCTCGGCTGTCGATTTTATAACCGCACGAAGCTCAGCGCCAACGCCTTCCTTGTCGGTGAGTGCTTTTGAGACTGTCACCGTACTCACGCCAACTTTTTTTGCAATATCTCTCATTGTCACATTCTTTGCCATAAATCACCATTCCAATCAGTTATAGTACCATACATCGCTTTGTACACTGTCATTCTCAGGCCGGCGCATATATTTTTTCATCATATGCTCTGCCGGAAAAGTCATTCCGAAAAATACAAGTCCCGGCAATATAAGCACAGCCCAAGGCATAAAATACACAAGCACAGCCGCCGCAGCACACATAAGCACAAATGCCATCGTTATATGCAGATGCTTGAAGCAGATAACAAATGCCATATGAAACAGCCTGCCGCTTCCAAGCTCAAATCTTGATAACAATATATAGGTATTAAGCATCAATCCAAGTAAAACAAAGCCAAAAACTATATACACACATCTAAGATAAAATGAGACCTCCGACACACTGCCGTTAAAATATGCATAGTTAAATGCAAGCAGCAATGATAACATAAGATAGACTATATTAAAACCTATCGATGAGCGGAAATTCTGTCTGAACGAGCGAAAAAACTCCTTCGACACATATCCGCTGTGATGTCTTAACACCTTAGCCGCCGTATAGTACGCCGCACATGTCGCTGTCCCCATTGTCACAACCGGCAATGAACATACCAGCCACAATATGCTAAGAAGAATAATATCCCCGACCTTGTTCATAAACCTGCCATACGCAGAATCAATACCAAAAATTGATGCCATAACCTTAGCACCTTCCTTATTTTATTCCTGACAGGAAAACTGCTCATCACAGTTCCCTATCAGGTATTTTAATAGAGGCGTGCGTTTTAAACAATTAAATTTGAGTAAATTTTTTATTATGCCTCTTAAGCATTAGTTAAAGTAAGCATCAAGCGCATCCTGAATCTGCTGCTTGTATGTCTCCTGGAACTGTGCTGCTGTCACGGTACCGTTTATAAGGCTCTCAAGGTCATACTCAATACCCATTGAATTCCATAAATCGAACTGCTCCCTGCTTCCGCAGTCAAACATTACATCGAAGTTCTGATCCTGAATCTCAGGATCCTTATCTGTTACCGCATACCACCAGTAGAGTGTCTCCTCATCATCACGTATTGATGTGTCGCCGTCATACCAGTTCCACATATCATAGAGTACGTCATATACAAGCTCCGGATTCTCTACACCGGCAGGAATGATATAGAACTCACCGGATGTAACCTTACCCTTGTTAGTCTCCTGATTTCCCGAAGGACCTACAGGCCACTGAACATAGCATGTATCAAACTCAAGAGTTACACCCTGTTCACCATTGTAGTCATAATCTGCGTTATAAGCTGCAATCCATGCTGCTCCAGGCCAGAAGCCGATATTACCATTACGGTAAATAAATCTCATTGTGTCCGAATCGTTATCGTAAGGATAACATACATTGTATGTGATATACATATCCTGAAGCATCTGAAGAGCCTCCCCTACAGGTGCACTTGAAAGTGTCTCCGTTGTTCCGGCTGCGATTGAACCGCCGTTGCTCATCATAAGCTGCTCGAAAGTCTCGAAGCCGAAACCACCAAAGCCGTACTGGTCAACAGTACCGTCACCGTTGGTGTCCTGTGTGAGAACCTGACAGTACTCAATGAACTTATCCCATGTCCACTCACCTCTCTTGTAGAGCTCTCTTGGATCCTCAAGGTTGTTGTCCTCAAGAAGCTGCTTATTGAATGCGAGAGGATATGTAGACTCAACCGTACTCTGTGCCTCAACTCTCTTTAAAATGCAAGCCTTGCCATCACCGAGGTCGAGATACTTAATATTATTCTGTGTTGTAAAGAGGTCATCATCTGCAGGAAGAACAGTCTTTAAATCAGTTGCAAGTCCGTTCATGGCTGCCGGAATAGCCATTCCAAGATCTACAAGGTATATATCACAGTCAGGTGAGCCCGCAAGGACTGAGGTGTTGATGGATTCCTTTGTACCTGCATATGTGAGATTCTCCCATGCGAAGGTTACATTGTACTTATCCTCAATCTTCTTTACATTCTCGAACTTTAGCTCGGCTGCAAGATCTCCTGCGTAGCTTGGGTCATCCTCAACGGAGGTATGTGTGCTGTCATAGTACTGAACCCACCAGCTTCCGATTGTGAGATGTCTTGGTGTACCACTCGTGGTCGTGTCATTCTTCTGTGTCGTTGTCTCCTGTGACTGCGGCGTGGTCTGTGCAGCCTGTGGAGTCGTATTGTTATCTGCCTGAGTTGTTGTATTGGTATTTGCTGTATTATTACATGCTGTCATTGACAAAACCATTGATGCGGCAAGTCCTGTCGCACAAATCTTCTTTAAAAATCTTCTCATTGATTAATCCTCCAATCTATTCTGCGGATACAGCCGGTGTGCTTACCCATACACCGAAAACTTCCCATGCTCCATCGGACTCACACTGCATCGTGCTTCCCCATGTACTTACATCATCCGTGCAGAGTGCTGCTATCTGCTCATATGTTATCTGTGCATAGCTACCATTGCATAATGCCGGATCGTCTGTTCCTGCCTGACCAACTCTCATCCAGCCTTCCTGCGCTTCATTCATCACAAGCCACATATTTCCTGTATCTGATGAGTACTGTATAGTTACGATTGAGCCAGGTACAAGTGCATCAATAATCTCCTGTGGCATTGTAAATCCGGACTGTGCCCATGCATCCGCTTTTGTCTCAAATCCTTCAAATGTAACAGGATTTAAGAGTGCATAATTATTTGCCTGCTATCCTACTTTAACCGAGAATACTTCCCATGCTCCATCGGACTCACACTGCATTGTGCTTCCCCATGTGCTGACATCATCTGTGCAGAGTGCAGCAAGCTGTTCATATGTAACATAGCACTTCTGTCCATCGCAAAGTGCAGGGTCGTCTGTTCCAGCCTGACCGACTCTCATCCAGCCTTCCTGTGCTTCGTTCATTACAATCCACATGTTTCCTGTCTCTGACTTATACTCAATTTCAACAACCGAACCCGGTACAAGGGCATCGAGAATCTCCTGTGGCATTGTGAATCCGGACTGTGCCCACGCATCTGCGCTTGTCGCAAAGCCCTCAAAATTAACTGCATTCTTTACAGCAAAGAGGTTAGATGAATCCCTTCCACTGCTTGAATAGCCTGCCGGCTCAGCAAATGCAACACTCTTATCAGCCGTTATTACATTGCCTGATGCATCATAGAAAGTAATATCATCCACATAAAGAGTTGCATTTCCATGTCCTGCATCTATACCATTATCTGTCTCAAGAGATACTACAAGAATGTTCTTGGCATCTGCAACAAAAGGAACCCCTGATACATCAATCTGTGCAATCTTAGGATTTTTGCTCTCCATATAGACTGACCAGTCATAACCTGTCTGAACAAGGTCTTCACCCGTCCATGTTGTTACCTTTCCGGCACATGCGCTGAAGCTTCCATCCTCGTATGTAACCCCAAGCTTCATCGATATCGATGCAATGTCAGCTACAGATGCACCACAAAGGCTGCTCACATCAATTCCTACAAACGGAACCTTTCCATTAAGATTCTTAACTTCAAGTGCCTTGCTTCCGTCAAAATCAACAACATTCATCTCTACGTCAGCTGCATTTGCCGGTGCACTGTACGCCTTTACAAAGCCCATCTGACCATCTTCAAAATCAACACTTGCGTCCGAGTCCACCTGCTCAGCCTCCGTCGTGGTCTCCTGTACCGCCTCCTGTGTTGTTGTCACAGCCTCCGTAGTCGTGGTTGGGGCTGTCGATGCATCGCTATCTGCGCTGCCACTGCATGCAGTAAGTGATACTGCCATTGTTCCTGCCATCAAGCAGGCTAATAATTTGTTACGTCTCACGCCTTCTCCTCCTTTTTTGCGGCGAGCGGTTATCCTACAATACCGCTTCTTTCTACACCCTCTATAAAGTATCTCTGCAGGAAAACATAAATCAGCACAATCGGCACCATGATGAGAATGATACCGGCATCAAGATACAACTGCTGGATTGTTGTATCTAAGATTTTATCCTCGTTGGCTATTACCGCTGTCAGAGATGAAATCTTTTTACTGATTACAATGTTCTCGCTTATCAGAAATAACTTCGCATAAAATGTATCATTGTACTGCCATACCATAGAGAACACTGCTACGGTGATGACAGACGGCATGGCATTCATAAGCATGATTCGAAAATATGTATACCATACTCCTGCGCCATCCACGAAGGCTGCCTCCTCAATCTCCTTTGGCAGACCTCTGAAAAACTGGTTAAAAATATATATGTACAGACCCGAACGAAGTCCACACCCTAAGAATGTCATGATATACATCGGAACCGGCGTTCCAAGAAGGTTAATGCTCTTTCCCTTAATGAGTGTCGCAAGTCCGAAAGGATTGAAATTTCTGAAAGTCATGTACAATGGAAGCATAATCGTGTTTGTCGGAATGACAATCATAACTACCACGCAGGCAAACAGCAGCTTTTTTAACGGAAAATCAAATCTTGCAAAACCATATCCGACCATCGAACAGATAAGAACCTGTATAATCATAAGGCTCAGAGTGTATAGCAGATCCCTGCCCATGGTCGGAAAGTAATCGAGACGTTCTATTACTGTCTTGTACTTCAAAAGCGTAGGTGATGTCGGTATCATATACACCATAGGGTTATATGCATCGCCGTCCGACATAAAGGAGCTTACCAGTATTCCAAGTATCGGTGCCACGATAACGTAACAGATACCAACAATAACAACAAACTGTGCCAGACCAAGAATACCTTTTTTTACATTGCGCTGCATTGCGCTCATACTGTTTCTTGTCTGTGCGTCCAACTTGATTTTTTGCATATCGGTCTCTCCTTTCCCTAGTTATAATAGAAGGTTCTCTTCTGTATAAAGCCACATACCAGAACCAGAATCAGACAAACAATAACTGTTGACACAAGGCTCATTGTTGAACTGAGTCCATAATTGATTTCGTTAAAACATGTGTCATAAGCCAGCTGCACAACATCGCTCTTAGCGAAGTTATCTACAACCGTGTAAACCACATTTGTTATTATATGCGGCATAACCATCGGAAATGTTACTTTCCAGAAGGTTTCATATGCCGTAGCACCCTCAATTTTTGCAACCTCATACATAGACCCCGGTATTGACTGAAGTGCTGCTATGAATATGATTATCTGCACTCCTGATGCTGATATGATATCGTTAATTCGTGCCACCGCTGCCACTATGTAATCAAGGAGCTTATCCGGCATTGCCAGATTCTTAAACAGCTCGATAAAGTATGCTACATCAACTCCCGATGCGGCTGCATCCGATATCTCGCTTGCTCCCGATGATATACCGCCCGACATCATTGTTCTTGCTAGCTCCATAGCCGATGTTATCGCTCCCGCATTCATAATAATCGGCAGGAAGAATATTGCTCTTACTATTGTTCTTCCCTTGAACCTGCGGTTTAAGAGTATCGCCATAAACAAGCTGAAGAAAGTTATAAGCGGTACATCCACCAGCATATTGAGTATTGATGTCGTGAGCACCTGCTTGAAAGTTCCGTGCGCCCTGAATGCGTAGATGTAATTGCTCAGCCCCGCCCATTCAAGTGTGTAGCCGCCTCCAGCCGAGGTGGTCATGGTCGACAGTGAAAACTGCGCCGTCATAAACATGCTTCGCGCATAGAATATGATAAAACCTACCAGCCATGGGAGGATAAACATAAAGCCTTTTACATTTCTTTTCTGAAGAAGTGATAAACCACGTCTGCGCTTCATTATTTTCCTCCTTTCTGATAGCCGTGTGCAGGAACAGTAACTCCGTCCTCCACCGCATCATAATCTGTATAGTTTACATAGATGACAACTCCGTTGGAGTAGGTCACAGCTCTCACGCCACTGTCCCTTATCTCATGCTTTACAACCGTCTCACCGCTCACATATTTTAATACGCCGTTGACCTTGTTGTATACGCTCACAGCCTCGTCACACCAGTTGTCATACTTGGTAGCATAGAACTTATTGAGTGCCGTGTACTTCATCTCACTCGCGCTCTCCTTGGTAAACACATATCTCGGAGAAGCTCCGTACTCAATCATTCTGAGTGTAATTTCCGTATTGTCTGCCGAGTCGTGGAAGTTAAGCTGACCTCCCGCATAATCGATGTAGCCGTGAATAATCATCTCATAGAGAGGAATTTCCTCATCTATTATTCTGAATTCATTGTCCCTTATAGGTGCATCAATGATATCTGTCGCACATGCAAAGCTGTAATCATTTCCTCCGTTTATGAGAATGTTCTTTCCTGTAGCTTCAAGCTTAGCAAGCTGTGCTTTTACAATATCAAGGGCTTCCTCTCTGTTGATGAATTCTGTCCTCTTCTTATCGGAGTGAACCTCATCTCCCAAATCTCTAAGTCCTATACCGCCTACATCAAGCTTATTGAACTTCTTTATAAATGCTTCAACATATCTTTTCAGATACTTAGGAGATATAAGATCATATATATTCTCATCGTATCCGAGCGATGATGTTATTCTAAGGTTAGCCGGATTGTGTGAACCGAATCTTGCCACATATCCTGCTCCGTAGTAGCGTGATGTCTCAAATGATCTGTTGTAACGCTTGCTGATATATGTGACATCCTGGAAAGGAACATCCACATAGAGTCTTCCTCCGATACTCTCCATCGTATCGTTCAATGCTTCAAGCTTCTTTTTACCTCCAAGCTTTGAAAGACCTGTTATCTTATCATATACATCCGCATAGTAACCGCCGTTGCTCCAGCCTTGAAGATTCATTACCTGATATGAAATGCCTTTATCCTTCAAATCAAGTGCGATATCTGCTGCCTCATCATACGTTGTCATTGCCATTACCTTCAGATAACGCACTCCGACAATGCTTGCCGTCTCCTTGACACCACCGATTACATCATAGTAAAAAGGTATATCTCCGGATGCGGTTTTGTTACTTAAAACACCTTCCTTTACAAGCCTTTCCCTGTAATAATTGGCAATTCCCGAATAACCTGTATGTTCATCATCAAGGAATGTATATCTCACCTTGTAATTAATATCATACATATTGTTCTCAAGAAGCGGAAGGTCAGCCTCGTTTCCTGTCGAACCGAACATTGACAGGAGGTCGTAACCTCTTACAACGAAGGTTGTATTGACGTAATTATAGCTTGTGTTGCTTCCTGCTACAGCCGCTGTAAAGAATGCTGTTGTAGCACCTTCCTCAACCGACATCAGCACATTAGAATCTTCCTTGCATATTCCGCAGATCGGAAGTCTGACCTTCTGTGTATTTTCAAGCAGCGTATAATCTGCCGCAAGAGGGTCTATATCATATATGTACTGTGAATAATTCTCGACATTGCTCTTTCCATTGTTGAAATATATAAGTGAACCCGAACCGTTAGGAACCACCAGATACCCATTCTCGTCAGCTCCCGCCGCTGCAAAATATCCCAGAAGCCTTATTCTGTAAAGACTTCCTCCTCCATTCTCCTCTATCATTGATGAAGGAATGCTCACCTCTATGTTGTCATCTGAAAGTCTGTACTCAAGTGCTATTGTAAATGAGAGTGGGAGAGAAACCGTAACTCCCGCAAGCTCCATCTGTTCTTCATAGTCAGCCTCAGTAAAGCCTGCTGTCTCAAGATAGCCTGTAATCTTCTTGATTGTCTTTATATTCTTCTGCGCTACACCGTTTAACACAAGCATTCCTGTCGCTGCATCCTCAGATGAGTAGTAACGTCTCATATTGGTAACACCCATCTCATCGAGCAGACCACAGATTTCATCAAGCTTTTCCTGCGTAATATACAGTGGAACAATTCCTGTCGTATTGGTAGAAAAATCTCCAAGATTATATATAAATCTTATACCATTATCTATCGACTGTGCCTGTATCTGACCTTTTTCAACCGCCATGCTGTAGGAATCGTAGGTTCCCATCGCCTTGGCTGCATTGTAATAGTTGATTATAAATTGTGACTTTAAATAATTCTTGTTGGTGTTATTGGCAATCGGGTCATCATCCGCATCAACCGGATTACTGTATGTCGTCACACCACTTCTCTTGTCATACACAGCTACATTGCCATCCTGCACCGATGCATAGAGCTTCAGGATATCGTTCTCTGCAACCAGCTCCATGCCGTCCACGTCTTTTGACGAATCCTTAAGCGAATGAAATTCCGTGCCTTCTTCAGTCTCATAACTGCTCAGATACTGCTTATAATCATCATACAGATAGAAATGGAACATGTAGTAAGCAAACCATATCAGTACTGCAAGCACCACCACTCCCAATACTCCAAGAAGTATTTTCTGTAAGAGCCCTAATTTTCTTTTAACTTTTTTCTTTTTATCCTTCACAGCCCCTACCTTCCTTTCATCGGAATATCAGTTCAAGGTAAATACTCTTAAAAAATGTAATTACCTGATTTACGAGATTAAAAAGCAGCAACGCAAGGAAAATTATTATAAGCACCGCAACAAATGTCAAAAACAATGTTATAAGTGTCTTTCCGAGCGTATAATTGTGAACCTGCATAATCCCCATAAGCACCAGTATCACCGCATAAGCTATGCCTATTGCAATCACCAGTCCGTAGAATGCCTGCTCATTGTCTGCGATAACATTGCTTAAAAGAGTAGCAATCACATATCCGACTGTAGCCGGTGTAATTCCATAGCCCACTGCAATAATTATGTCCTTAAAACGCCCCTCGCCGTCCATAAGACAGGTGATTGACCAGTTGCCGACACACACAAGCAGGAATAATACCAGTACACCAGCAAGCTCTGTCAGGCTGTTTACGCTTCTCGGATCTGTCTGGTTTACGACAAAGCTCGCATAAAGCCTGTTCAACGAGAAGCTTATTGAAAAGAGTATGACCATAAGCACTGCTATCGGAACACTTCCGTATTCTTTGTGGCGTATCCAGTAAAAGCCATCCATCGGATGCGTCAGCGTATATCCAAAGTAGCTCCATTTTTCCTTGGAAAATAATTCTTTCAAGCCTTCTCGCCTCCCTTTCCATGCTTTTTATCCCTTACTCTTACCACAATGACAATCGCAGCTATGACAACCGCTATTCCTGTAAGAATATAGCTTAGATTATCCGCAAGCACCTGATTGCGATAACGTCTGAATGCTATTGAGTAATAATCCGCATCCATTCCAAGCTTTAGGTACTTCATAGCATTTCTGTTATCTCCGGCTGTAAGATAAGCCTTGCCGATTCCTGTGTTGGCAAGCTCATTGTTCTCATCAAGCCTTAATACCTCACGCCACTTCTCAACCGCAAGTGTCTCATCTCCGTCATATCTTAATGCGATAGCCTCATTTATGAGTTCGCCGTACTCCGTTGCATTGAACACTGTAAGCTCAGCTCTGTAGGAATCTAACACAACCAGCTTATCACCCGATACTTCTATCGCAACAGGTGTATTAAAGGTTCCAAGCTGCGTTCCGAGTCCTCCGAAAATGTATAGAAGATTTCCTTCATGGTCGTAAGTGAATATTCTTCCTCTCTTTCTGTCAAGAAGTGTATATATTCCTTTATCCCTGTAGACAACATCTGTAATCTGTGATGCACCTGCATACTGCGACTGGCCGTTTATGGCAAGATCACCGCCGACATTCTTGTTGTCACCCTTCTTTATTACATCCTCACCTCTTGGATTAAGCCTTCTCACTGCCTGAACTCCCGCTGAGTCGATGTTGGTAGCATATATAAATCCGTCCGCATCTACATCTATTCCTGTAAACTCTGTCGGAATATATAGCTGCTGTTTTGAACGCTCCTCCTTGGTCGCTATTCTCTTCCAGAACTTCTCCCAGAGAGTAATCTTTACATCGATTGTTCCGAAGAATCCCGAGAACTGTCCATTTGTCTCGAAAACCATGATTCCTTCGAACATATTCTGTGCTATGCAATATATTCTATCTGCGTAGTCAACAGTCACCTTAAGCGGTACGAACACATATCCTTCTTCAAGTGACTGTGATACCGGATTGTCGACTATCCTCACAAGAGTTCCGTCTTTTTCAAGAACAACTATTCTGTGGTTTTGTGAATCCGCTACATAAAGCTGTCCGTTCTCCGATATGCACACCCCATAAGGTGCTTTAAATGTGTCATTTTTTCCATTGTTGTCAAAGCTGTCTATGATATCCACAACCTCTGTCATACCGTTGTTTAAAACCACAATTCTGTTATTACCGGTGTCTGCAATATAGAGACTGCCGTCACTTGAATAACATATATCCTGCGGTGTGACAAAGCTTCCAATATTCTCACCCTTATATGTAAGGCTGTTGCCGGCAATCGAACATATCGGTTCGTATGCCGAAGGTGTATAAGTTAAATCTTCCCTGTCATCATAGTTATAAGTGTCATACGGCTCATCCGATGCCGCAACCCTGACCGTAAAGCTCATCCCCACCAGTACAAATACTGAAAGAAGGGCTGTAAGCCTGCTAAGTATGTGTAAAAGTTTTCTTCTCATGCTCACCCTCCCATCAATCCTTCATTCCTGATGTTGTCATTGTCTCTAAGACATTGCTCTGACAAATAAGGAAGAATATAATCGGCACCGCTGCTATTATGAATGTTACTGCCGCCGCTGCTCCGGCTCTAGCCGTACCTCCGGCTGTTATCTGCTGCAATGCATACTGTAAAGGCTTAAGCTCTTCATCTCTTAAAAATAAGCTTCCTGTATTTCCCCACATCTGCTGGAACTGGAAGATTGCGAGTGTCAGCCATGCAGGCTTAACATTCGGCATTACTATCGACCAGAACACTCTCCACTCTGTAGCTCCGTCAAGTCTTGCCGATTCCATAAGTGAATCCGGAAGCTGCTCCATGAACTGCTTCATAAGGTAAAGACCCATACCGAAAGAACATGCCGGAAGAATAAGTGCTGCATAAGTGTTGTTGATGTGCAGCCAGCTTATAATGAGATACTGTGGTATCTGCGTTACTGTCCATGAGAACATCATGGAAAGCACTACCATGTTAAAGAGTATCTTCTTTCCCGGAAAGTTATGCTTTGCAAGCGGATACGCTGCAAGCGAGGCACATAGTACGTGTCCAACCATTCCACCACCGGTGATAATGATTGTGTTTAATATGTATCTTGAGAATGGCACCCATGAGCTGTTCATAAGCACGAACAGGTCTGAGAAATTTTCAAGTGTTGGATTCCTTACAAAAATCTTAGGCGGGAACTGGTAAATCTCATCAAGAGGCTTAAGCGCATTGTTGATAATCATTACCAGCGGCAGTGCCATGAATACACCGCAGATAAACATTATTACGAAAAGCAGTGTATTTCCTGCCATCGAGCGGTTGAGCTTCTTCTCTCTTGGTCTTCTCTTAAATAATTTCTTTTTCGTCTTATTCTCCTTACTCATTGGCCAACCCTCCTTAACAGACGCTGTACAAGCTTATTGGTTCCAATCATGAGAAGGAAAAGCACTGTCGCTATAGCTGACGCATAACCCATCTCCATTCGTCCTCCCGAACCATAGTCAAGAAGATGTGTTACGACTGTAGCTCCGGCATAGTTCACAGAAGGATTTCCGGCAAGCTGTATCGATATATCAGCAACCGCAAAAGACTGTGTTATCTGCATTACCGCACCGAACATGAGCTGAGGCTTCATCGAAGGAAGTGTCACATACCACAGCTCCTGCCAGCGGTTCTTAACTCCGTCAAGCGCTGCCGCCTCATAAAGACTCTTATCAACCGTCTGAAGTCCTGCTATGAATGAGAGGAAGCCTGTTCCAAGAGACAGCCACAGCTGAACAACTATGAGAACCGGAAGTACATACTTTTCTGTCTTCATCCACAGGATTGCTTCATCTATGATACCAAGCTTTAAAAGTATACCGTTAAGATATCCGTATCTGTCACCTGTAAGGATGAGATTCCATACCATATAAGCGTTTCCGCAGATACTTGGAGCATAGAAGATAAGTGTCAGGAAGGCTCTTAGCTTTCCAGAAAATTCATTTATTATCCATGCAAACAGGAGACAGAGTATGTAGCTTACCGGACCTGTGACAACTGCAAAGATAAGTGTATTTTTGAGTGATATGAGGAAAATATCATCCTCAAGAAAAAGCTTTATGTAGTTTTTCCAGCCTACAAATTTTGGCGGTTCAAGCATATTAAAATATGTAAAGCTGAATGCTATCGATATGACAACCGGAAGAACCGTAAAGAGGAAAAACAATATAAAGTACGGTGCCATCATAGCGTAGGATACTCTGCTCTTTTTAAGCCTGTATCCGAGCTTTCTCTGCTTGTATGCAAGTTCATCGGTTGATACCGCATTTGCTGTACTGTGTGCCATTTATCTTCCCCCTTTCCTATTCCTCGCTGACAACCGGAAGACCAAGCTCCTGACGCTTGTAATTAATCTCCGCATTGATGTAGATAACTTTATCCATCAGCTCCTCTCTAGGTGAAGCTGTATCTGTCTCTGTTGTCACTGTGTAAAAGGCATTGTTTACATTACGCCATGAGTAATAACCGCCAGGCACCTGTGGTATTCCTTTTACATATCCAAAGGCTTCTAAGAGTGCTTCATAGTCATCAACAGGCCATGGCATATTGGCAAACGCTTCAAGGTTTGCTGTAGGTACTCTTGCGGCAGAACCCATAAGGCTCTCCATCTCTCTTCCGTACTGTGTCTGCACATCGGCACTGGTCCACCATTTTAAGAACTGCCAGCAGGCATCCGGATAATCCGTATCTGCCATTATGATGCTTGCAAGACCCGTACAGCCTGTACTTCTGTCTATACTGCCATCTGCCTTCTTTGTACCGGGAACCGGAACAAAATCCCACAGTCCGGCTATATCTGGAGCAGATACGACAAGATTATTATAGGTTGTATAATCCGCTATAATGATTGGACATTCACCTGTACGGAAACGCTCCTCAACACTTGTCTCCTTATCAAGCTTAAAGTCAGTATAATATTCGCAGTATTCCTTAAATGTATTTACCGCTATATCCGAATCAAGAAGTGACCTGCTTCCGTCCTGTGTATAATATTCTCCTCCGTTCTGGTAGAGAAGCATTGCAAATATCTGCTCACTAGGAAGCATTCCGAACTCCATCTGGTTCTTTGCAAGCACTGTCATCGCAACCTTTACATCATCCCATGTCTTTGGAATCTCAAGCCCTAACTCCGCTAAAATATCTTTTCTATAGAACATTACCGGAAATGTTATTGTCTCTGGAAGCGCATATACAGCTCCGTCAAATGAGAACGCTGTCATAGCTGCATCAGGAAATCTGCCAAGAACATCATTAAGGTCTGAAAACTGGCTTAAATCAAGCACCGCATTTCTTATACCATAATTGACAGGTGTATCATTTCCTGTATTTAATACTGCTCCGGCAATTCCGGATGTATTGGCAACCTGAATAGCTACGTCAGGTCCTTCTCCCGCAAGCTCAGCTCTTAGAAGCGTCGACATATCTACAAGCTGTACATTTACATTTATGCCGTACTCATTCGTGAAACTCTCATCAATCATAGCTTTGATTACATTTGCCTGGTCACGCCCCGAACCAATCCAAAGTGTTATTGTCGGGCTGTCTGTGCCATCCTCAGCTACGTTACCAATCTGATTGTAGTCGATAACAAATGAATAGAAGAGTCGTTTGCACTCGTAGCCTGCCTTGCTGAAAAATGATGTATTGTTATATTCCGGCTTCACATCAGGCGAATAGATATTGATTCTGTCTATTGCAAGCGGCTGGTCAATAACCTGCGTTACCCAGTTTCCGCACGCTCTGACATTTATCTTGAAAGTTCCGATAACCCTTACAAAATAATCTCCATCTTTAATAAGGTCATCGAGCTGGTCTCTCATTGTAAGAAGCACTGTCTCTTTGTCTGACTTCTTTCCGGTAAGTGCGCGCAGATTCGTTATCGCATTGTCAAGCTGTTCCCTGACCGCAACAAGCTCATCGTGCAGTCCCGGAAGAGTTCTCTCTATCTGGTAATCTCTGTATGCGTCAGGTGAGACACCTGTAACTCTTATAACTTCGCGGTATATGGAGTTTAACTGCTTTACGCAGTCCTCAACTTCACTTATAATCTGTGAGAAATCTCCAAGCACAACCTCCATTCTTATAGTATGGTGTCCTGCTTCGAGGTAGAATGAATAAGGAGTTCCGCCCTCATCCTCAAGCACATCCTCACGCCAGCTCTGATCATAATTAAAGCCGTATGCCTCAAGCTCCTTAAAGGGAACCACGCCGTCTATGGTTATCTTTCTTGATACGTATATACCTCTGACGTAATTCTGGCAGTCATAAAGAGAGATATTATAATATCCGCTTTCATCAACATCAAAATCCCATTCAACCCACTGTCCGACCAGTCTCCATGAATTTCCTCCGATTGTGTTGTTTAAAAGCATCTTCGCACTTGATGGTGATACTGAAGGTGATGACTGATCCTGTATCGGATAGAGCATCTGTGATGATGTTCTTGTAGGATTCTCGCCCTCTATTGTGATGAGCTTTCCGCTTGTGTTCTTAACTCCTGCCGCATCGTTTTCACTCTTTACCTGTGCATATGAAGGCTTGTCGTCCGCATTGCTAAGTGTAATTGAATGAATTACCATCGGCTCTCTCATTGACAGAAGTGTTATTGTATGCTTTCCTTTTGTCATGTATACCGACAATGGCGAAGTCACATATCCGTCACTGTCATACATGTACTCGTTTACCCACCCAGGACTTTCCTTCATGCTTGGCTTACAGTCATTTCCCTGATTATCTTTCTCCCAGTTATATGCCTTTGAACCGTTATCAGCAGTGTAGCTGTCAATGTCATATTCCCATATTCTGTAGAATGTGACCATTGCAAGCTCCGAATAGGGAAGCTCTCCGTCAATGAATACGCTTCTCTCTATCGCTGAGTTCTTGCCTTTTACAGGAAAATACTCAAGTGATATGTTATAAAAACCTTCTTCCTTAACATCAACCTCAAACTCAATAAGTGAATTCTCACTCGTATAGAGGCTGTCACCGCTCATTCCCTCATAATCCTTATAGATGACCGGCTCTGTCTCTTCATCGTTCTCATCGTATCTCACACAGCTTTCTGCTCCGACTGTTATGGATTTGTCCGGATATACTCCGTTAAAATTATTTACATAATCCTTATAATCAAGCACTGAGTCATCTACCGAATATGTACTGACAATATCATCGTAGTCATCCATTGCAAGCTCTGTCCTCGCCTCGACATGTGCCGAGCCAAGCGGAAATGCAAGGAGCACAGTCATCGCTATGGCAAGCACCGATGTAACCCTCTTTTTGGTAGTCTGCTTCATCCCTCTTCCTTTCCGCAAAACCTCTTAATCAGGCTTTACCTTAATTATTGTTATAATACCAAGCCTCCTCGCCCTTATCGGGCTTTGGCATATAATGCAACAATACCTTCTCCATCATAAATGTGACTATAAAGCACCAGCATCCCGGCACAAATGCGATACATGGTATCGGAAGAACATATATCTGTAACCATATAAGAGCTGCCGTTCCTGCAATGACTGCTGCTGTCACCGGTATATACCTTATCGCCATGACAAATGCCAGCTTCCACATATTCACTGTCTTCATTGTGAATCTTGACAAAACAGGGAAGATATATGCACTGACTGCCATAAGCAGCACTCCAAGTATCATATACACTGTAGCAAATACTTTTCCATCATAATCAACCATTCCGGCGGCTGCCGCTTCATTCATTGCGACCGCCTCTCTATATCCTATGTATAAGGCAGCCCCCACTGCCATAATTTCAAGCGTGATTATTATCCCCTTTACAAGCGTCCTCCTCATCGAAGAAAAAAATTCTCCAAGCGGTGTCCCTCTCCCCCTCCTTACGCTCTTAATCACTGCGTAATAAAGTGAAGTTACAGCCGATCCAATCGTGACAACCGGTATACAGCATATAAGGAATACTACGCTTAACATCACAAGCTCACCGAACCCGTTCATAAGCTCCATGAAGCGCCCATCCCATGAAAAAAGCTTACCGTTTAATATATCCTTAATGCTGATACTCTTTTTTGCATTACCATCTCTCAAGCATTACCCCTCCTTCTATCATTTGGCACTGTATTTTCCGAAACAGCAGTGAAATCTATTACTTAATCGGGTACTCCTTGAGGTCCGGCAGCTCATCAAGCGTAATTACTATATCGCTGTCGTATGCTTTTTTTAACATATCCTTTTCTGTATATTGTTCGCTGTATGAGTATATCGATGTGCTCTTTGCCACAAATTCCGTTCCCCATGTACAGAACATTCCCCACATAGCCTGATCCCTCTTTGCAAGCTCCGGGTCAAATACACATCCGTTTTCCGACATTACTACCATTTTTCCTTGTGTATAATTGGCAGCTTCTAGGAACTTATTCACCTGCGATGTATATACATGCTCCCCCGGATATATGTCCTCACCGATTATGTCAACATACTCATCACCCGGATACCACTCTGCGTCCTGCCCATTCCAGAGCCATATAAGATTGTTGATTCCATACTCGTTAGTGAGCTTATCATACAGCAATATGTACAGCTTCTTGTAAGCTTCGGGTCCGGATGCACCCCACCAGAACCATCCTCCCGATGCCTCATGAAGCGGTCTCCACAAAATAGGCACATCAGCTTCCTGCAAAATAAGCAGCTGCTTTGCAATCGCATCTATGTCATCCATCAGCAGCTGATAACCTTCCTCATCCTCACCGTTCATAATTTTTGCAAGGTCTATATTCGTCGACTCTGTTCTAAAGCCCGACCACCATTCTCCGGTAAGATATTTGCCCGGTGCATTCCAATGCCAGCAAAATGTAACTATTCCTCCGTTCTCCCAGAAGCTCTTCGCATACTCTGTAGCCTTTGAGGAGCTTCCGTTTTCGACTCTTGACGGTGAATATTCTATAAAATCAAGTCCGAGTACCGCAGGATATTTGCCTGTCACTTTGTTGACTACAGTAAATTCCTTTCCGAACTGACCTGTATCACAATACTGACCTGAAAGAATATTCTCTCCGTATATATCTGTGAGGTAGCTCATAAGTCTCTTAGCACTCTCTGACGCATTCTTATTTACAAGCTGTGATGAAACTGTATATATGCTCTCATCAACCGGACGAGATGTCTGCACTGTAAGCTTATCCAAGAAAATCCACCCCCAATATTTTTGTACAAGCACATCATGTGTTCCGGTTTCAAGATATACTCGATTAATTGCATTATCTGAAAATGCGCTGTCCTCAGATACAAGATTTCCAACGCTCTCGCCATCTACATACACATAATTTTCCTTGTAGCCTCCATTGCTTGCCGTTGTAAATACCAGATCATAAAAGCCTGCTTCATTTATATTAATTTCAAATTCACATGTATCCTCATCCGCGGAAAAACCTGCCGCATATCCTGTCCCACTGTATCCGGGCTTCTCGCTGTCAGCCTTTACATTTCCTTTAAATATTGCATCCTCCGCTTCATATATCCCGGCAATCTCCGGCACGAATTCCTCAGTCTGCAAAGCCGTGCTTTCCATTGGCATATCAGACTGCTCCGGTACTGCACCACTGTCTCCGGCTTTGGAATTATTACAGCCTGTTACAGCACTTGTAAGCGCCGCCACTGCGATTGCTGCTGTGATGTACCGGGTCCTAATATTATTTCTTGCCATAAGGTATTCCTTCCATTTTTGTAAAACAACACGTTTTTTATATTTGGTTTCATATATTATAAATTCTGTTAACTTAACAAATATGTTTTTTAAGTAACCTAAGTATATCCCATAGGCATTGTAATGTCATCATTATTTTTTGAGTTTTATAATAAATATTTCCTATTTCATTGGCTTTTCATAATTTAAGCTAC
>OGDS01001354.1_pt1 | contig 19027 bp, 23 predicted proteins | sample 1570351 | NCBI WGS metagenome assembly OGDS01 (sample SAMEA2581974, study PRJEB24529) | metagenome | biome: Human gut stool | place: China | collected 2011
ACCGAGATCTACACTCTTTCCCTACACGACTCTCTTCGGATCTTACCGAGGTGTATCCTGTGGTCTCCCTTTTTCAAGGAGTTGGAGAAAAGTCGTTCGGCCTTCTCCCGGTTAAACTTCACCGATAGGGAACACAGGGCGATGAAACCTTCTCGTCCTGCCTCGCCGCAATCGTTGGCGATGGCAAACGCCAAGCGTACGTATTCACAATATCCGGGGGCGATATCTACACCCGCCGAACGAACCGCTTCTACTAAGCGGGATAAACTGTCTGACATGTAATTTATGATTTATGAGTTATGATTTCAAATCCTAAAGAGTGCGTTGGGATCATGACATAGGAAACAGGAGCGGACGATGTCTTTGCCGCTCGGGTCTACTTTCCGGGAGCCTCGCGTCTCTCCGTCGCCATACACATATTCCACGTAGTTCATTACGCCTAGGATATGCTCGGAGATATAGGCGGGTGTCTCGTTTCCGGGATGTTCCGGATAGGGGACGAAAGCCTTTACGCCTCGTTCGCTCGGGCTGATGAAGCAGAGAGTGGGGCATAGGTAGGCATCGTCGAACAGCTGTCTTCGGAGAGCTTCCGCCTCCGCGGTAGAGTCCAATCCGTCTACATCCACTACTACCAATCCGCTCGGGGCTAGGAGCCGATCGCTTTTCCGGTAGGAGAAAGTCCCGCAAGGCGTGACATACGGTAGCGTTTGCCGTTTCAGCTCGCTGAATCGTTCCTTGTCACCCGTCTCAAGCGGGAGGCGGAGCTGCCGGGTGAGGCGTTCGAGGGCCGGATCGCCGGTGATGAGTCGGGCCACCTCCTGTAAGGTGACTTCTCGACTGGGATATACGGTAGCCGGTCGTGATACTCGTCCCGTTAGGCTATCTTTGACCGGTGAGATCGGGGCTGCGAAAAGGGACATTTTAAATTCATTTTTCATGTATTCTTTTTCTTAAGATTAACGGCGGTGAAGGTCGGATTAATAAAATAAAGTGCGGGACGAACAGTTCGTCCCAATGTTAATGGTGTTGACATGATTAAATAAAAGATAACAGAATAAACAAGGATTTAAGGAGGATTTATATGAAAAAAGAAGACGTGGTGGGGGGTATGTTGGCTTATATAGCCCACCTTCGTGAGGTGGGGCGTTATTCCACGGCGAAGAGTTATCTGGACGCTTTACGCTCGTTCAAGTGTTTTTGCGGGATGGAGGAAATCCCTTATGCCTATATAGACAAAGAGAGGCTCTTGCTTTATCAGGCATGGCTGTCGAAGCGGGGCTGTATGCGCAATACGGTGTCCACCTATATGCGGCGAATCCGGCATATCTATAACTTGGCGGTGGAGGCTGGCGAGGTTTCGTATATCCCGAATCTGTTCAAGGGGGTGTTTACAGGCGTGGAGAGCAAGCGGAAGAAGGCGTTGCCTCTGGATAGCTTGCGTTCGTTGATGGGGACTCCGAGAGTTGAGCCGGAGATGCGGAGAACCCAGCTGTGTTTTTGCCTGATGTTCTCGTTCAGCGGGATGGCGTTCGTGGATTTCGCCCATTTGCGGAAAGAGAATGTCAAGGACGGGGTCTTGTCGTACCACCGTCAGAAGAGCGGGTCTTTCATCCGGGTGGAGATCCCGGCCGATGTACGGCTCTTGTTGGATGAGTTGGCGGTTTGCACGGACAAGGACTCGCCTTACCTGTTCCCGTTTCTGAGCGGGAAGAAAACGGGTGAGGCGGCCTATGCGGAATACAACGGCGCCTTGCTGCGCTTTAACCGCGCCTTGAGGTCGCTGGCGGAGACTTGTGGTGTGGGTGAGCCGGTCACCTCGTACACGATCCGTCACTCTTTCGCCACGACCTTGAAGGAACAGGACGTACCGATCGAGATGATCAGTGAGCTGTTGGGGCATACGTCTATCAAGACCACGCAAATTTACTTGAAGAGCTTTTCCTTGGAACGTCTGTCGGCGGTGAACCGGGCTTGCTTCGAGAGCGTGTATAAACCGGTATCCGAGGTAGGGTAAGAGATTGGCTACTCGGGAAGTAGCGTATTCTTTCATGCCGCGAATATAGTAAAAAATAACTAAAAACAAGCGAATAGATCCGCTTGTTTACTCATTGTAGGCGTTTGATCCTCTCGATTCTTTGATTTTCCCATTTTATCCTAAACGTATAGACATGGTGACGCGGGTGAAACGACCTCTTGTTCCCGGTATCATTCCACCATGCCTCATAACCTGTGTGTGTATCCCTGTAGAGACGGGGCGTGCCCCGTCTCATCTCCTCAAAATGGTATTTAAATTACCGTCAGACGATGGGAGACGGAGCACGCTCCGTCTCTACAGCTGGGTAATTTTCACCTCCTTTTACGCTACTTCCCGAGTAGCTAAATATTCACTAGGTATGGTAATTTTCAGAAATGCCATATTTGAAAACTTAAAGTGCTGTGTGTTAGGCGTAAATAGGGTACGCTTGGCAGGGCTTTGAATTGTCGTTTAATCAGAGGGGAACTCCTCGTATATCTTAGGGAAAAGAGAATCATGCCGACGCGTATTTTGAGAAACGATCGCCCGAAGGGGGGCTTGACACAGGCCGGCAAGCGTCATGACTTGAAAGCCGTGCGCTGGTACGTGCTCACGCTTCCTACCGCCGCGGGTGGACGGCGTGACCGGATCAGTCCCTCCAAAGGCTTGGACGTGGAGCTTTCCCGGCGGGAACGTCGGGGAGAGACTCTTTTCGAGTATTTCGCCCCCTCGTACGTGGAGGTACGAAAGGTGGGTGGCAAGCTGGTCAACACGAGGCGACCTTTGCTGTTCAACTACGTGTTTATCCGTTCTTCGGTAGAGGAAATCTTCCGCATGAAGCAGGCACTCCCCTTGTATAATTTCCTTCCCCGTGTCTCTTCCGGGAGTACGACCTATTTCCCGCACCTCTTGGATCAGGAGATGGCGAATTTGCGCTGGGTGGCGGAGGCTTACTCCAACGAGCTTCCGGTGTACGTGCCGGAGAGTACCCGCTTGTTGAAGGGGGATCGGGTACGCATAACATCCGGTTATTTTACCGGGATGGAGGCCGAGGTGGTGATCCAGCCGGGCGGCGGTCATAAGGAGGTGATGGCGCGCATACTGGATTGCATGTGGGTACCCTTGTTCGAGGTGAAGGCGGGTGAGTACGAGTTGATCGAGTTGAACGCGAAGAGCAAGCACGTTTATACCCATCTGGACAACGACCGCCTGTCGGAGGGCCTGCACGAGGCCTTGGGACGTTACCATGCTTCCGGCAGTGTCTGCGAGGAGGATCGACGATTGGCCGGCGAGGTACTGCGGGGGTATGCCTCTTTGCGTGCGGAGACAGACGTGATGCGCTGCAAGCTGTGCGCGTTGCTCCTCCCGACCTATAAGCTGTCGGGCGATGAGGAGGCTTTCGTTCGCTTGCACGACACGATGCGCGGCTTATTGCCTGTCGTGAAAGCACCGCAATCCCGTGCCCTGTTGCTGGTCACCTTGTACGGCTGTACGGATAACGCTCTCTACCGTCGCATGGCACACGAGCTAGTGGATCCTTGGCAAGTCGATCTCTCGCCTAAGAAAAGTAAATTATCCTTGATCCGCCGGCTGGGCGACTATGATAGATGGCTGGGCCACGAATCGGTTGACAGTTGAGAAGTGGCAGTTGACAGTTTAAATCATAATCCAAAATTCATAATTCAAATTTGATGTCTACCCTTCCTTCCGGCGTTCGTTTGGTGGCGTTGCTGAACGACCATTTGTGCGAGATCATGGGGCGCGAGCGTGCGAACCATACCTCCATGCACTTGTATTGTACGGGGCCTTACTGGGTCGCCTTCGAGCGTTCGGCCTATCAGTTACGCCGTGCGTTCCCGGACAGCGAGACCACGCCGATGCGCCTGTTCGGGTATCCGTTTCCGGTCGTGATGGTGTCCGTAACGGATCGCTCGCTGCGTTCGTACGCCCGCAAGCATATCTTGCGGATCGACGAGCCGGATTATAAGCGATTGACCGTCCCCGTTTTCCCTGCGGAAGATTACCGGTTGTGGCACGACCGGGAGGTATCGGGACTGCCGTATCCCCACACGTACGGATTTCAGAGAAATTAATACGATTATCACATATGTACCGACAACAATCCTTTCCCCGTCTGGGTGATTACATCGACACGCTGCTGAAAGTCACCAAGCTGACCAAATCCATCGTCTGCGTAACCGGAGGTATGGGCGGCAGTACCTATAACGCTTTAAAAAAGGTATAGACATGCATTTCAGCATCTATGTCCGTCTGTTGGACCTCCTTTGGGAACATCTGGATGACGAGGATCGTTTCCGCCGGCTGGCCCACGAGGCCGTGGAGCGGTATATCGCTTACATGCGGGGGAAGATGGATGGAGGAAAGAATTAATCTTATACGTTAGGATCATGCAAACATCTTTGTTTCTATTATTCGGTTTCCTGTTTGCCGTATCGCTCGGCATGGTGATCATCCCGAGGATCTTGGTGATTTCCCATAAGAAACGGCTCTATGATGTCCCGGACGCCCGTAAGGTACATACGATGCCGGTTCCCCGTCTGGGTGGGCTGTCCTTTTTTCCGGTGATCCTGATGTCGATGTTCTTGGTGATCGGTTTTCGTCTGTACTTTTGGGATATGGACACCTCGAGCTTGTCATTCAATATGCTTTATGAGTACCTGTTCCTGTTCGTGGGCATGACGCTGCTTTATCTGGTGGGTGTTTGCGACGATCTGGTCGGTGTAGGCTACCGCTATAAGTTCGCCGTGCAGATCGCCGCTGCGTTGCTGCTGGTGCTATCCGGCAACTGGTTCGACTCGTTTGGTGGCTTGTTCGGTATTTACTCGGTGCCGGTTTGGGTAGGGGTGCCGTTTACGGTGTTTATCGTGGTATATATAACAAATGCCATTAACTTGATTGATGGTATCGACGGCCTGGCCTCGGGCCTGTGTTGTATCGCCTTGTCGGTCTTGAGCGTGATATTCTTTCTTCGTGGGCAGTATGTTTACGCCTTGTTGGCGATCTGTACGCTGGGTATCCTTATGCCCTTTTGGTGCTACAACGTGTTCGGTAACGCCAACCGTGGACATAAGCTTTTCATGGGGGATGCCGGCAGCCTTACGCTGGGCTACGTGATCAGCTTCCTGATCATCCACATGAGCGTGACGAACGAGGTCTCTCCGACATTGTCCAACCCGTACATGGTGATCGCTTTCTCTACGGTACTGGTTCCGCTGCTGGACGTGATCCGTGTGGTCTTGCATCGCCTGCGTGAGCACAAGAATCCGTTTTTGCCGGATAAGAATCACTTTCATCATAAGTTGTTGCGCACGGGGATGCGGGTGCGGATAGTGATGGTTTGTATCATTGCGATTTCCGCTTTCTTTATCCTGCTTAATAGCTCGTTGGCATGGCGTGTTGACATAACCTATTTGTTTTTCTTAAACCTCTTTTGCTGGAGTATATTGCATGTAGGCTTGAATGGGCTGATTAAGCGTAATCGGGAACGGAAAGAGAGCGAACAACTGCGGTAAGTGAAGAATTATTATCGGGATAGGTGTGGGGAAATCGTAAATGTGATTTTATTTGTAGATAAAGAAGGATAAATATAAGACTCATGGATACTCGACAAGCAGAAATAGGAGATAAGATCCATTTTGCGGTGATGGCCATAGAAGCCTCCGCCAAGGAAATGAGTATCTCTCCGATGGAAATGCGTAGACGTTTGGAAAAGGTCGGATTGGTGCGTCGTCATCTTCTATGATATGCGCACTTATTCTATGTTGCATGATAGCAAGTATGGACTTCATTTGATGAGTGACGATTATATTTTAAATGATTTATTGAGGGAACTTGGGGACAGGCAGTGAGTAGTTTGATCTGCGCTAAAGGTTGTGCCGATGCTGTTGTTAAAACAGCAAACTATATTTATCTATTCGAATTCAAATTGAACGGCACTGTTAGATAATAATTTAGCGGAATGAGCGATCTGTAAGTTGACCACCCGGCGAAACACCGCTCTACATTATGGAAGTGATGGTGGGCTGAAATGGCTACCACTTATCATAGCGTGATAGGAACCGTGAAGTTACAAGGGAGTTCAGCCTGGGTATTCATCGGGACATTTTTCCATAAAATCTTTAATGGCTGTAGGGATTATCAGAACTTAATCCCCGCTAAGATCTCATTAGCCAATGGGGGAGACGCGACCAAGTAGGGTCATTATTATAAGAAGTATGTATGGGCCTTGGTGAATAAATTGGAGAATGTCACTTATTTCTTCTATGACAACGAGGAGGATGACAGCTGCGGCAGCCGTCCCATAGAGACATTCTTGGGAAGTTTCCTCGGGAGCATACAGTCTGATGGCTATGTGGTTTACAAGCACTTGGCGGAGGTGACCCCTCACTGTGAGTTCATACTCTGTTGGGCGCATGTACGCAATAAGTTTGCCATGACCTTTGAGGCGAACAAGGACGCGGATGCGGAATGGTTTGTCCAGTAAATAGGAGAGTTGTATAAGATAGAGGCAGAATGTATCCTGAAACACTTGAAACCTCCCGAGATAAAGAAGCGACGGTGCTAGGATGATGTAACGTCAATGGCTATATAATACATTATAAATCGTTAAATTTAAAAATAATCAAAAGTTCATCCTCTTGATTTTTAAGAGGGTGAACACTATTGAGTGCTTACGATCGCTCCCCCCCCCTCCCCCCCCCCTTAATAATCAAGAAGATATGCGAGGATTTTAACTTATAGGAACGAGATATGAGGTGTTCCTATAGGGAATGACTTGTCTCATTACTTGAAAGTGTACTGTCCTATGCCTTGGGGCAAATAGATCTGTGAAGAATATGGCAAAAACAGATTCACGAACATCCAAGAGTATTAAAAACAGCTCGGTAGCGTTGTTTTTTTATTTCATCAACCTGATCCTCCAGTTCTTTTCAAGGAAGATTTTCTTGGATTATTTGGGGGCGGAGGTACTGGGGTTGAATACCACGGCTCAGAATCTACTGGGGGTCCTTAACCTTGCGGAATTAGGAATCGGCACGGCAGTGGCGTACAGTCTTTACAAGCCCTTGTTCGAGGGAAACCGCCAAGCGATAAATGATATCGTGTCCATCCAAGGTTGGCTATATCGTAGGATCGCTTTCATTATCATAGCGGGAGCTGTAGTATTGATGTGCTTCTTCCCATTGCTATTCGCCAAGGCGCAAGTGCCGTTGTGGTATGCCTACGGCTCGTTCATCGCATTGTTGATCGCCGCATTGTTGGGTTATTTTGTCAACTATCGGCAGGTCGTTCTCTCTGCTGACCAAAAGGAGTATAAGATTACGCAGAGTGTGCAGGGTGGAAAGATTACCAAGGTTATCTTGCAGTTGCTTGCCATTTGCTATTTTCAGGACGGTTATGTTTGGTGGATGATACTAGAGGTATTGATGGCTGTCGCTACTTCTTATGTGCTTGACCGAAGTATTCGGAGAGAATATCCGTGGCTGAGGTCTCAAGTGGCTGATGGGAAACGGTTGAAGGATGCCTATCCCGAGATAGTCAAGAAAACGAAACAACTCTTTTTTCATAAGATTGGTGTTTTTGTTTTGACGCAGACTAGCCCTCTGGTGATTTATGCCTATGCGTCCTTGACGTTGGTGGCTGTTTACGGCAACTACATGTTGATTACGCTCGGTGTCACTGCCTTGATGAACGCCATTCTTAATGGCCTAAATGCGGGTATAGGGAATTTAGTTGCGGGAAATGACAAACGGCATATTAAGAACGTATTTTGGGAGATCACTTTGTTACGCATGTGGCTGGCTTCTATTGTTTGTTTCGGCTTGTACATATTGGGTGACTCTTTCGTCACATTGTGGGTTGGTGCGGAGTATATCTTGCCGCCTGTAGCTTTTGTCATTCTGATTATTAACACATTTATCAGTTTGACACGCACCAATGATTCCTTTATAGCTGCCTATGGCCTGTTTCAAGATGTATGGGCTCCTGTAGCGGAGGCTTCTTTAAATTTGGGCTTTTCAATTTTGTTGGGGCATTTCTTCGGCTTGGATGGTATTTTGGCCGGGGTTATGATTAGCCTATTGGTTATTGTTTGTGGCTGGAAGCCTTATTTTCTTTATCATAATGGTTTTAGGGAAAGTACTTGGGAATATGTGAGGCGATATTCAAAATATGTAGTGATCATGATCGTGCTTTTTATGTTTTGTATGAAAATCTCACGTGTTTACTTTACCTATTCTGTAAATTCTTATTGGGATTGGAGTGTTTATGGATTAAAATCTGTTACCCTATATGTTCTGCTAAGTACGTTCGTGTTATGTCTGACCGATACTTATGCTATAAACTTGTTTAAACGTGTATGTTGTCTAATCATAAATTTGCGAAAATAAATGTTTGAAGAATCAAATCATCCCAAAATCAGTGTGTTGATTCCTGTCTATAATGTGGAGAAATATGTAAGGCGTTGCCTGTTTTCCGTATTGAATCAGACCATGCAAGAAGGAGTGGAGGTTATTATAGTCAATGATTGTACCCCAGATCATAGTATGGAGGAAATTTTTGAGGCGCTTCGCGCCTATTCTGGGAATGAAAGGGGTGAAAAAATGTCGGTTCGTGTCGTGAACCACGACACGAACCACGGCCTGGCCGTGGGTCGTAATACCGCTATGAATTATGCTACAGGTGATTACGTGATCCATGTGGATAGTGATGACTGGATAGAGCCGGATATGCTGGAGAAGCTTTATGCGTGTGCCATGGATACAAAAGCCGACATAGTTTGTTGTAATATTAGTTTAGAATATAAAAGTCGGCAGGAAAATCTTTGTTACCCATATAAAGAGGAGCAATACAAAGATCTGTTGTATATAGATGTATTGCGTTGTTCAGTTTGGAACAAACTGATCAAGAGAAATTTATATGTAAATAATAAAATCTCGTTTTTCCCGGGGCTGAATATGTGGGAAGATGTAAGTGTCACTTGCCGATTGCGCTATTTTAGCCAGCGTACGGTAGTCGTTCCCGAAGCGTTATATCATTACAACAAGCAGAATACTTCTTCTACGGTATCGCAGCTTTCGCGTCGTAATATCGATGAACAGATACGTTGTGCTTCCATATTGGAAGACTTCTTCAAGAAGCAGGGCAAGTCGGAAGATACCGAGTTCGCTTTAATTGTTTTATACATCAAGTTCGAATCAAAACGCGGGTTGATATGGAATGCTGCGAATCGAGACGTAAAGGCATGGAAAGCCACTTACCCGGAAACTAATAAGTGCATTTGGAGTTACAAAGCATTATCTAAATCTATTAGATTAACTCTTATATTAGCTGCGATTGGTTTTCCGAAATTAGCATGTTGGTTGATTGATTGGAATCATAAGCGTAGGATGCGTGATTTATTATAGTTGGGGCATTTTATTGAAAAATTATCATGTTGGCCATAATTGTTGTTGTGATATTATCGTTTCTAGCTCTCTTTAGCTATAAATGTTCTCATTCTTGGACTCATCCTGCGTTTTTAACCTCGATGTTGTGGCTGATTATGGTGTTGTGTTATAACGTACTGCAACATGGATTATATCCGTTATCGGATTTATTTTATTGTGCGCTGCTTTTGTGGTGTATCCCTTTTTGTGTCTGTTCTTTGGCGTTTTCAAAATTCAATTTACCTATTCCAAAGATCTTGTTGTGGCAGATGCCAAATATGAAGATCTTTCAAAAATTGTCTCTTTTGTTAGTTCTATTGAATGTTATTCTACTTTGTTTTCTAAATACGATAAGTAAGGATTATGGGGATAATATAATGAGTGGTTCTCGTAATATGTTTATTTATCATGAAGATGAACTTCCTGCTCTTTTAAACTATTTGATGTATTTCTTAAATGTGTCGGTGGTGTTTATCATCTCTTATATGTACACTTATGGCGCTAAATCAATTAGTTTTAAATTGCTGTTTGTCGCAGTTTTGATTGTACTACTATGTTTAGGTAATAAGGGAGGAATCGCATGTTCTGTTTTTGCTGTTTTATTCTTGCAATATTATTATGGAAAGCTGACATTTTCGAGAATGATAATTTGTTTGTTATTGTTGGTGGGAGTAATGACGATACTTGTTTTGGTAAGAGGGGATGCTGAAGATGTAACATTAACGGAATATTTGTTGATTTATATATTGTCTCCAATGCCAGCTTTTGATCTGATATTGAAAGGTGATTTATCATTCAATGTGACTCCGGGCGCAGCGACTTTTAGTAGTATAGTGAAAGTGCTGGATGTTATGGGGCTGGGGGATAATATCAAACATCTTGATGCTTCTGGATGGGCGTATGTTCCATTACCTACCAATGTGTATACAAATATGTTTAATTATTATGTTGATTTTGGATACTGGGGCATTTTTTTGTTTGCTATTCTTGTTGGAATTGCTTGGGGGACTTTATATAACTTTATGAGACGGGGTGTGAAATTATTTGTGGCGATATATGCCTTGTTTTTTCATGCTTTATTACTCGCTTTTTTTGCGGATTGGATTTTTACTTTCTTGTCATTGAGTATTCAGTATTTATTTATATCTCATCTGTTATTTATTCGTTTTAAAATTAAATATGAATAGTGAAATAAGTATTTTATTGGCCTCCTATAATGGCGAACGCTATATAGAGCAACAGCTGCTGTCTCTTATCGGACAGACATATAAAGAGTGGCAATTATATGTGCGTGATGATGGCTCTAAAGATGAGACGGTGACTATTGTTCGTCGTTATGAAAAAATGGATAACCGTATTCATCTTGTAACAGATGAACAAGGATCGTTGGGGTGTATTGGTAATTTCTTGGCATTATTGCCTTATAGTAAAACTGCATATACCATATTCTGTGATCAAGATGATTTTTGGTTGGAGAATAAACTGGAGGTGTTGTGGAAAACAATGAAAAGGAGGCGGCAAGATGTTCCGCAGTTGGTGTATTGTAATGCCTATTCTTATAATATGGAAGATGGAGTAGGACAGCCCGAGATCGCTTATGCTATTCAATCTTTGCCGGATATGTTATTTCGTTGTGGAGGTGTACAGGGGTGTTCCTCATTGTTTAATGATAAGTTGAAAAAACTTGTTCTCCAATATCATGGTGTTACAATTATGCATGATTTTACGGTGACATTTTTAGCGGTATTGTTTGGTGAAATTACTTTTATAGATAAGCCGTTGATGCTTTATCGGCAACATGAATGTAATGTCACGGGGATACGTCCTAAGAGTTTATTGCAGATTGCGTTAAATTTTTGGAAAGATAATAAGCGGAAAGGTATACTTAATTGTAAAACGTTTGAAACAATGAAACAGATAACAGCCTGCTTTTGCGACCAAATTTCGAATGAAAATTTAAAGTTGTTGGATGATTTTTTTGAATTCCCTAATCTATCTAGGTTACAGATGTTGAACTTTGTCTTAAAAAATCATTGTACATTATATAGGAAAACCTATCCTATTCTCTTGAAAATACTTACACGTAAACTTTGGGATAATCATACTACATTCTTATGAGGATATTACATATCACAGGTACCTTATCAGAAGGAGGCTTGGAGACTTTCCTGATTACTCTTCTTCCTTCTTTAAAACAGCAAATACCGGGATCCACTATGGATGTGTTAGTCTTGGATAAAAATAAGGATTCTATGGCGGATGAGTTTGAGAGGTCTGGCATTCATGTCATTCATGGGAAATATGCGTCTGTTCGCAATCCGTTGAACTTGTTTTTCTTGTATAAATACATCCGTCGGTATGACTTTATACACGCTCATTTGTTTCCGGCGCAGTATTTTGTGGCATTAATCAGTCTGCTATGTCGGAAGAAACGGATATTTGTCACGACGGAACATTCCGCATGGAATCGCAGACGGGAGAAACCTTGGTTGTTTCGTCCGGTTGAGAAACTTGTTTATCGCTGTTATGACGCGATAACGGCGGTGAGTAAGGCCGCAAAAATCGCTTTGGATACTTGGGCCGGGACAGGACGGCGGAGCCTTGTTGTTTATAATGGCATCCCTTTGCGACGTTTTATAAACGCTACGGGATATACAAAAAAAGAGATTGGGTTAAAAAGTGAAGATGTGGCGGTAATAATGGTGGCTCGATTTTTTTCCCAAAAAGACCATCTTACACCCGTAAGAGCGATAGCTCTGTTGCCGGAGAAGTATCATTTGTTTTATGTAGGCTCTGGTGATACGGCTCGTTGTCGTGAAGAGGTGAATAGATGTAGCGTAGGACATCGTGTGCATTTCTTAGGACGACGTGCGGACATACCGCGATTGGCAAAGGCTAGCGATATCGGTGTGTTAGCGTCTTTTTATGAAGGATTTGGCCTTTCCACGGTGGAGATAATGGCGGCAGGTCGCCCGGTTATCGTGTCGGATATAGATGGTATTCGTGAGGTCGTTGAGGGGGCCGGCCTCTTGTTTGAAAATGGGAATGAACGCGATTTGGCGGAAAAGATACGTTATTTAACCGAGCATCCCGCAGTATATGAGGAAGTCGCCTGTAGATGCGAGCAAAGGAGTTTGGATTTTAATATAGATACGACAGTGAAGGAATATACCACTTTATATACGAATTTGATAAATGGTAGAGGGATTAAGTAGCATGAGTTTATTGTACTAGTGGAAAGAATTATTAAAACTTATTGATATGAAGGAAGAATTGGTTTCTATTATTACACCCATGTATAAAGGTGCGGCTTTTATAGGTGAGACGATTCGTTCGGTACAGGCACAAACCTATTCGGATTGGGAGATGATTATCGTAGACGATTGTTCGCCTGATGGTGGCGCGGGAATAGCTGAAGTGAAGAGATATGCGGAGAAGGATAAGCGTATAAAATTGATCGCATCTCCGGTGAATAAAGGCTCGTCTGGGGCTAGGAATATAGCGTTGCGCGAAGTGCGGGGGCGGTATATTACTTTCTTGGATTCAGATGATATTTGGTCTCCTGCTTTCTTGGAGTCTCAATTGAGTTTCATGAGAGAAAAGAACGCGGCGATAGTCACCGCCTCCTATCATCGTATCAACGAACAAGGGGAACAAGTATTACAGCCATTCATTGTTCCGGAGAAGGTGAATTATAGGGATATACTGAAATCTAATCCTATTTCTTGTCTTACTACCATATATGATCGCAAGGTAGCGGGTGATCGCTATTTTAGAGAAGAATTGAAAAGCTTGCGCGATGACTATGCCTTTTGGTTGGAGATATTGCGGGATAAGGTGGACTATGCTTATGGTAATCCGAAAGTCTTGGCATCTTACCGTTTGGTTTCCACCAGCGTCACACGTAACAGGAAAAAACTGATTAAGCCTCAATTCTTGATTTATTATAAAGTGGAGAAGTTGGGGCTACTGAGAAGTATTTATTATTTTATAAACTGGGCTATAAGGAGCGTTTTAAAATATAGTTGATGATGGATTTGATTATAGGTGCGGGTATATCTGGTATTAGTTATGCCAATTTTATAAAAAATGATTATTTGTTGATAGAGAAAGAAAATGAACCGGGAGGATATTGCCGTACGATTAAACGGAATGGATATGTGTGGGATTATTCGGGGCATTTCTTTCATTTCCAACATCCGAATATCGAAGAATTTGTTTGCCAGAATTTATCTCCTTCTTCTTTGTTGAAAGTGGAGAAACACACTCAGATTTATTATAAAGGCGATTATATAGATTTTCCTTTCCAGAAGAATATTCATCAATTGGATAAAGAGGAGCTGATCGATTGTCTTTATGATTTGTTTTCCGTAAATCATGGAGGTATACGCTCTTTTAAGGAGATGGTTTATGCCAATTATGGTAAATCAATCGCTGAAAAGTTCTTGATCCCTTATAATGAGAAATTGTATGCCTATGATTTGGATCGGTTAGATATGAATGCGATGGGACGCTTTTTCCCAAAAGCGAATAAGGAAGATATTATCTTGAACTTTCGTTCGCAAGATAATTCCTCTTACAATAGTTCTTTTACTTATCCTAAAGACGGTGCGATGGAATATGTTCAGTCTCTGTTGAAGAATGTAGATCGTACAAAAGTCTGCTTGAATGAAGAGCTCTTGGGAATAGACATGGAGGAGAAAGTTGCGATAACTAATAAACGGAAAATAAAATATGATCGATTGATATCCACTCAGCCATTACCCTCTTTGTTAGACCAATGTCGCTTGGGATATGATTCCAATACTTTTTCATGCAATAAGGTTTTGGTATTTAATTTAGGTTTTGATTCTAAAGGCAACGACCAAAGGAATAGTTGGGTGTATGTTCCTGAAAAGGATTATATTTTTTATCGGTTGGGCTATTATGACAATATATTGGGAACAGACAAGATGTCTTTGTATGTTGAGATAGGTTTTCCGGAAAATGAGGTATTATGCAAAGAAGGCTTGTATTTAGATCGTGTGATGACAGATTTAAAGAGGATGGGTGTGGTGACAACACAGAAGTTGGTTGACTATGAAACTGTCTTGATGAAGCCTGCTTATGTACATATTAGTAAAGAAAAAAGATGAATTATCCATCAAAAATAACAAACTCTCGTTATAAGAGTATATTGAAAGAAAAAGACATCTATTCCATAGGACGGTATGGAAGTTGGACTTATTGTTCTATTGAGGATAATATATTGGAAGCAAAAGAAGTAGCACTGGGAATTTGATTTTAGATTGTTTAAGAAGAGTAAATTCAAGTTGTTTAAAATTCGGAGGTAAGTATTGACTTTGATTTTTTTGAAGGCAAAAAGTAGATTTCTATAGACAAATAGTCTTGTTGATAAACAAAGAGCGATATCTCTAGACCTTCGTTCCAGATTCATAAAAAGATATGGTAACAAGTACAGATTTTAAGACCCTATGGGATCGTTATCAACGCAAGGGGGGCATCATCTCTTCATCGTCTGTTTCTGTCAGATGAACAGTGTAGTGTATGGATATTTCGGGTCAGAGAAGTCTGATAGCTGTTCTATGGTAGTGAATGCGGTGTTGAAAAACAAGGGTAGTGGAGGTGAATGAGTACTTACCTGTCATCGAAATTACTCCCAGTCTTTGTTCCGCAACAAATCTCCGCAGCCAGTTCTAACCTCTTCAATGATTCGCATGCAGCGCAGTTTATTCATCTTGCTTTTAGTACCGATGGTTATCATGTCCTGAATGGTGGGATGTCCGGTTCCATTGACCGAAGTCGCATGTTCACCATTATAACCCTCTGTGCATAGGGTGAGATCGTAGGCGGGAGCAAGATGCCATTGCCATGTGCTGGTATCACTTTTCTGTATTGTGAAACTGAAATTCTTGCAATGATCATCTTTGTTGTCTGTGAAATAGTTGAAAACCATACGACGAAACATTTCTTCCACTTCTAAAGGATTCTGCGTTAGATAGCCAGTTAGGGCCAGTAAGTTGCTATAATCAAGAATTGGGTTGGATAGTGGAATGTTAAGCAGCCCTCCGGCTGTGACTGTATGCAAACGTTCTCCTTCTTGCGAGATGTCGAAGCGGCGTGTCGTGAAATACTTACCGTTGGTTAGTTTGAAGTCCGGAACGTGGATGCCACATTGTCGTGCTAACTCATTGTAATGAAATTCTATCAATCCCATGTCTTGAGGGTCGTATGTATGGCGGAACTTCACCATCCAATGCCCTTCATTGTTGGAGAACAGTGCCTTGGGTCTGCATCCGCCGCTATTTCGGCTGTTGAAAAGAAGAAGTTCTACGTCATCGTCGTTCTTCTCATGCAACACTTCCAAGGCTTTTTCTTGCAGCAGATCGAAATCAAGGGTCTCATGCGAAGTGCCTATGGTGGTTTCCGGTTCGTATGTGAGTGCTCCCATACCCCCATTTCCCACTAGGCTTAGACGGTCGAGCGCTGACAATTGGGTATCGTTGATGCCTTCTTTGAGTAAGGTCTTATGCAAGAGGTAGCGGCCATAGCCGTCGGGCAGACTGTCTTCGAAAACGCCGAAATTTCCATAAAAAGGTGAGGGCTTTGCGATGAACAATCCCAGTTTCAGCGGAAGTTCCAATGGGGATATACTGAAACCGTTGGAAAGCCATGCTTTATCGTATTCAAAGGCACACTGTTTGTTGTCGGGAGTGAGCGAAAGCGTCCCGACTATCTGTTCGTGATACTTTACGATAAGTCTTTCTATTTTTTTGATTCTCATTACTTATGTACTTTTTTCTTGTTGGTATTCTTGCGGATTTGTAGTAGCTCCTCCATGGTGGAGTATTTTGGTTCGGAAAAAAGCTTCTTTATCTCCGAAGTGTAACCTAATGCCATTGCTATGCCGATAAGGTTCTTGAGTGAGATAAGACCTTTCTGTTCGAATCGCACGATATTACTGACTGCTACACCTGCCTTCTCCGACACTTGTTCGCGTGTCAGATTCTTCTCTATACGTCGCTTGCGGAAGTCGTTGGCTATTTCTTTAGCGATCTCATCCGGGTTGTCTAGCGTATAGTTGTCAAGAACTGATAACATATTATTTGTTTCCTGCATCTTTATTTGGATAATAGTAATATATTATTAGTTGCAAAGGTAGTAAAAAGCTCTGTATTCTCATCGTCTTATGCGTGGCTTTTTAAAAGTTCAAGAAGATGTTTGTGGAATTAAATAAAAAACTCTATCTTTGCACTCGATTTTCCGCAGAGGGTAAATAAGTGGAGCCGGAGACGGAGCCCACCCCCGGGACCTAACCTGTTTAAAAGATTTTAAGACAGATGTACGTAATCGTAGAAATTAACGGACAACAGTTCAAGGCTGAGCAAGGCAAGAAATTGTTCGTTCATCACATTCAGAACGCAGAAAGCGGTGCTGTTGTGGAGTTTGACAAGGTGTTGTTAGTAGATAACAACGGTGAGGTAACAGTGGGTGTTCCTACTGTAGAGGGCGCAAAGGTAGTATGTGAGGTATTATCTCCGCTGGTAAAAGGTGACAAGGTGCTGGTATTCCACAAGAAGAGAAGAAAAGGTTACCGTAAATTGAACGGTCACCGTCAGCAGTTCACTGAGGTGAGTATTAAAGAAGTTATTGCTTAACGTTTAAAGGAGAAGAAAAGAAATGGCACATAAGAAAGGTGTGGGTAGTTCTAAGAACGGCCGTGAATCACAAAGTAAAAGATTAGGTGTTAAGCTTTTTGGTGGTGAGGTTGCTAAAGCTGGTAACATCATCGTTCGTCAAAGAGGTACGGTTCATCATCCGGGCGAGAACGTAGGTATCGGTAAGGATCATACGTTGTATGCGTTGGTAGATGGCGTTGTTACTTTCCGTAGAGGAAAAGAAAACAGATCATTCGTTTCTGTAAAAGAAGTTGTTGCTGAGGCTTAAGTTTCTGCGACCAAAGAATAAGGAAAAGGATATCCCGAAAAGGGGTATCCTTTTTTTATTGCCGATGATAATAAACGTTATGAAGTAAATTTTGGAACATATATAAATAAACTTGTAACTTTGCGGTCTCAAACATAAATACAAACATAAAAAACAATGGGTGGTTTTTTCGGAACTATTTCTAATGGAGACTGTATTACGGATTTATTCTATGGTACGGACTACAATTCTCATCTAGGAACCCGCAGAGGCGGTATGGCTACGTACGATAAGGAAGAAGGATTTACGCGTTCGATCCACAATCTGGAGAATTCTTATTTCCGCACCAAGTTTGAACCGGGGCTTCCTAAATTCAAAGGAAATGCCGGGGTCGGTATTATCAGCGATACGGATGCGCAGCCAATCGTTATCAACTCTCACTTAGGAAAATTCGCGATCGTGACGGTGGCAAAGATCAATAACTTGGACGAATTGGAGGATGAGTTATTGAAGGCGAATATGCATTTTTCGGAATTGAGTTCAGGAAAAACGAATCAGACGGAGTTAGTCGCTTTGCTGATTACACAAGGCAAGGACTTCGTGGAGGGCATTGAGAATGTTTACAATAAGATAAAGGGCTCTTGCTCCATGTTGCTCCTGACGGAGGATGGTATTATCGCTGCCCGTGACAAATGGGGGCGTACGCCGATCGTAATCGGAAGGAAAGACGGGGCTTATGCGGCGACCAGCGAGTCCAGCAGTCTTCCGAACTTGGATTATGAGATCGAGAAATTTATAGGCCCGGGCGAGATCGTCCGTTTGCGTGCCGATGGTATGGAGCAGATGCGTAAACCGAATGAAGGGATGCAGATCTGCTCTTTCCTTTGGGTATATTATGGATTCCCTGTTTCTTGCTATGAGGGAAAGAACGTGGAGGATGTCCGGTTTATGAGTGGCTATAAGATGGGGCAGAAGGATGACTCGGAGGTGGATTGCGCTTGTGGTATACCGGACTCCGGTGTGGGTATGGCTTTGGGGTATGCGGAAGGTAAGGGGGTGCCTTATCATCGGGCTATCGCTAAGTATACACCGACGTGGCCTCGTAGTTTTACCCCGGCTAACCAAGAGATGCGTTCCTTGGTGGCTAAGATGAAATTGATACCGAACCGTGCGATGCTGGAAGGCAGACGCATCCTTTTCTGCGACGACTCGATCGTGCGTGGTACACAGCTTCGTGATAACGTGAAGATCTTATATGATTATGGGGCGAAAGAGGTACATATGCGTATCGCTTGCCCTCCGTTGATCTATGCTTGTCCGTTTGTGGGTTTCTCGGCTTCTAAGAATGCTTTGGAGTTGATTACCCGTCGTATTATTAAAGAACTGGAAGGTGATGAGAATAAGAATCTGGAGAAATACGCCACTACGGGGTCTCCCGAATACGAGAAAATGGTTAGTATCATAGCCGAGCGTTTCGGACTGACTTCATTGAAATTCAACACGCTTGAGACTTTGATTGAAGCTATCGGGCTGCCGAAATGTAAAGTGTGTACGCATTGTTTTGATGGTAGCAGTCACTTTTAAGTAATATACTGAGAAAAAAGAGCCGTGAATTGTTTGGCAATTCACGGCTCTTTTTTTA
>OGDS01001369.1_pt1 | contig 18893 bp, 28 predicted proteins | sample 1570351 | NCBI WGS metagenome assembly OGDS01 (sample SAMEA2581974, study PRJEB24529) | metagenome | biome: Human gut stool | place: China | collected 2011
GTCTCCGGTTAGTCCCCGGCGACTGCTAGATACGCATTAGAGACATCTCCGTCCTAAGCCGCCGTAAAAGCGCGTCACTTCTCCTTCGACCTGGGTTGCGACGGATTGGAAAGCCCCCAAAAGCCCGAAACTCACCCAGGGCTGTTCAGGCCCGGCTGTCGGATCGGCGGGCGGAGCCGTGGGAGGCGTCGGAAACTGGTCCGGCCCGGTGACGTAGGAAACTCCCCCGTCTTCGGTCACCTTGATGCCGTCGGGGAGGAAAATCGCCAGAACGCCGGTAATCTGCGGCGTAACATTGCGGTTTGTGAATGTGGGATCGTATGTAGTAGCCCTGGTGCTGGAAATGGTTAGTAGATGATGGATGCCTTGCCGTCGGCTTCCAGTTTATCGGCGAGTTCTTTTGTAGCACGGATGCGCGCCCCTTTCAAGAAGGTTGAGCGCCCTATCCTCACTTCTTTGGCGAGAATGAGAATGTTCGTGTCGATGACGGCGGCCTGCTCCGTCTTCTTCTCCGGTTCGGTGTTTGATGCAGTTGCTTTGCTCATTTGATGTCAACGAGGTTGAGGGTGGACAGAGCTTCCGCGACGGGCGCGGGAAGTTCCGGGGTGTCGGTTTTCATGGAGAGGCTGAGAACCAGCCCTCCGTCCAGTTCGGTGCGAGTGCGAATGACCCGCACGGCCTTCTTGTCAGTTGTTTTCTTCTTTTCGTCCGGTGCGGACGGCGTTTTGCCGGCGGTTTCGGAAGATTCGTCCGGCTTCGGGGCGCTCTTCCGCACGGCCTTCTTGTCAGTTGTTGATGTGTTCATTGAATTGCGGATGGTTTCTCATGTTAATATTAACCGGGACACGGTAATCCACGGTCAAAACGTTCATTTGCCTCTTCTCGCCGTCAATGATGGCGGAGGAGGAAAAACGGCCTTTGATTTTGGGTTTCATCATCGCCGGTGCGGAAAAGGGAAGAGGATTCCAGTCCCACAGGGCTTCTTCAATCACGTCCCCCACCGCCCGAAGATAATAATCAGGCGTCAGGCATGCCGCCGGGAACAGGGATGCGTTGTGATAAATGGAGGCGATGATGAAATACTGACGCCACATCGTCGGCGCTTCCGTTTGTCCGTGCCCGTCCTGGTATTCTGCCGCGTCCCCGGGGCACACCAAAACGACGCCGTTGTTGCCCATCGCCGACATGATGATGTCATTGGCGGCGTACTGTGGGTCGAAGGGCCGTTCGAAGATGTGACAGTTCAGCGCTCCCAGGTTCTTCAGGCGCTCAATGATGCGCCGGCACATGGTCTGGTCGATGGAGGGGATCATGGTTCGTTTCCGATGTTGGCAAGGTAGGTTTCCGCGGCGCGCTGCGCCATCCGGTCCATCGTCGGGAGAATTCCCGGCGTGGGCGGGATCGTGACTTCGCGGCACAGCACGTAGAGCACGTCGCCCGTTCTGGCTCCCTGGCGGAACAGTTTGCGGGCCGCTTTCTTTCCGGTGGCTGATTGCGCCGTCTTGAGGATGAGGACGCCGGTCACATTGCCGTTGCGTCCTCCGTTCTTGGAGGGGATGAATTGCAAGTCCTCTTTGCGGAAGCCGGCGCTGTAAATGCTTCGGGCCCCGCCATGGCCGCGGGGGGCGTTGATGGTGGGGATAGCCAGGTTCCGGATCGGGTTCCCGGTGATTTCCGAGGTGCGCCCCGTGGGGCGAAGCGGCCCGCCCAGATAACCCTGCGTGCCGATCCAGTGAAGACCGATGCCGCGCCAGGCGATGGAGACGCTGACGCCCTCGGCGGTTTCTTCCATGGTCGTGGCGTCCGCCGCGCCGTCGTAGTAGTCCTTGCCCTGCTGGCGCAGGGTTTCCTGGATAAGCAGGCTCAGGGCGACGCCGGCCTTGCGGATGGCGGTTTTGTGCCGGGCCGCGGACGGCTCCATGTCGGCAAACGCCCGGTCAATCTCGGACTGGTCGATGTGGACGGTTACAGCCATTTGGAGGGTAAAACGTAAGGGGTGGGCAGTTCCACGCGGAGAGCTCCGGCAACGTCTTCCACTTTCTTGACGTGCCCGGAGGTAAGGCGCCAGGTGAATTCCCCCTCTTCCTTCCGGGATACGTGGATATACTGGCGGGAGGACGCGGCGGCCACGTCTGCGGGCCGGGCGTACCAGACTCCTTCCGGCTCGGAGGACAGGCGGTCCAGCAGGCGGTCCTGGTAGAGGGCCGCCAGCGTTCCGGCCACGGCTCCCCCGGCTGCCGCCAGGCGGAAGGCCTGGGCCTGCCGCAAGGGGATCTCTTCCGGGAAATCCCCGGACAGGACTTCCGCCAGTTCCGCGTCCGTGTAAGGGCGCGTGCCGTTCGGGTCCGTGTAGGTAAAGGTGGTATCGCCGTCGTTCCCGGTCTTGACGCGCACGGCGTCTTTCAGGATGCGGCGGATCTTGTTCCTGTTGGATTCCGTCACGCCTTTGGCGTTGCTTTCCAAGGTGGCGTTGAAGCTGGCGGGAGCGGGACGGACGCGCGACACGTCCAGACCGGCCGCGCGGGCTTCTTCGGCGCCCACGGGGGCAATGTTCATGCCGGACAGGTAGTCAAAGGGCGGGTAAGGCGTGCCGAACCGCGAGAGACGCACCCAAATATCGGAGGCCGCCAGTGCATAGCCGACAGTTTCTCCGCGGATGAAGCCGGATGATACCGCTTCCGTGGCTTCTTCTTCCAGTCCGACCCGGGCACGGTTCCAGCGTTCGGCCCAATAGCGCGGGTCTTCCCGCCCCTGGGATCGGTAAAATTTGAAGGCGGCCGTGTCTTCGTCCTGAGTCCAGTTGTACCAGTTCCGGTAGCCGTGGGCCATGGCCGCGTTTGTTTCCATAACAACCTGGATGCGGACCCAGGAGGACAAATCCTGAATGCCTCCCTGCCCCGTCGCCGGGGGGCGGTAACCCTGCTGGCGCAGGGTTTCGCGGATGGCCCGCTGCGCTTCCTCGTAGCTCAAGGCCCCCGAGGCGACCTGGGACGCCTTGTCCTCAAAATCGGACAGGATGACGCCGGGTTCCACCCCGGACACGAAGAAGGCGCGTTCGGCGTAGTCGTTGGCAATCATCTCCATTTGGGCGGCGGTCATCATCGGTAGGTGCTTCGCATGGGGTTGAACCAGGGTCGGCGCGTGTAGCGCGGCATCATGTAGGCGGGATCCGCGGGCGCGGAGCCGTCCACGCTTTCCGGCAGCATGTCCCCTTTGGCGTAGAGCGCCAGCGTCGCGTCCGCCGATTCGGCGGCCTTCTGGCGCGTCTCGGTCAAGTTGAGCTGGTATCGCAGGTAGAGCTGCCGGATAATCAGCGGCCATGCCAGGGACCGCATGCTTTGCGGAATGTCATACATGCCGCTATTTTGTAGGGATTGCCGCAGGGCGAGGTTGTTGGCCAGCGCCCCGCGGATGGTCATGCAGACATCGTTGACCGCCTCCATCATGACGTCCCTATAGTCCAGGCTGCGCTGCTCCCCGGCGGTCACCAGGGCGTCGCGTTCGGCGGTGTTGAGTCCAAGCAGCCGATCGGCTTCGTCGGTGGAAATCGTGGACCAGGCAGGAAAGGCGGACATGATGGAGGCGGGCGTTAGAGTTAATCGCCGGTGGCCGTCGCGTCGATGCGGACGATGGCGCTGGGGTTCGTCAACTTGGTCAGCGAGTAGACGCGGTTGGTGACGAGCGTCAAGGCCGGCGTCGGCTTGTATTCGGTGATGACTTCTCGGCGAAGCTTGCCGGAAAGCCCGAAGGTTTTGACGGCGGAGGCGTCGAACTGCGTCGGGGAGTCTTCCTTGTACAGGACGTAGACTTCGTTTTCCATGATGGTTTTCGCGTCGCCGGAAGCGTCGCGGTACGGCATGGAGGCGATGTAAATATCCCGGATGGGCCGGATCAGAGCCATGCGAAGCAGGTCTTCATTGAACAGGCCGACGCTGTTGAAGGAAACCACCTGACGCGCCAGCGGATTGGACCGAAGCAGCTGCCATGCGTTGACGCCGAAGACAATCGTGGTCGGGAAGTGTCCGGTTGCGGCGTTGATGGACAGGATTGCCTTGTCCAGCTGATCCAACGGGTTTTTCTGCGGGTTGGCCCAATCGCCCATGCCGGAAGCGGCCGGAAGCTGGCTCATCAGAAGCTTGGCGCGTTCGTATTCGTACGACGTCACAAACTGGGATTCGATGAGTTTGTATTCCGCCAGGGTGATGGCCTGCGCCTTTTCCCGGTTGACGCCCAGCAAGGCGTCAGGGATGGGCAGCGTCAAGCCGTAGCCCTGAAGGGTGTCTGTTTCGTTTCTTCCGCGCAGGACGGTCTGGCGGGGAGGTTCGCCCGGTCCCACCTGGATGGGCTGGACGGTGAAGGCCGATTCCGTGTCCCAGACCTTGTACTGGAAATTCAGGTCATAGACCGGGACGATCGGAGCGATGCGGCTGATGATGGAGTTCTCTTCGGTGTTGCCGGACCCCGCGGAATAGGAGGTCAGGACATCGGTGAACTGAACGGCGGAGCAAAATGGAGTAGCCCTTGTTCTTGGTCTTTCTGTTGGTTGGGGTTAATAGTTAGGCTGCGGCGACTGGTAGGACGGGACGAATCCGATTTCCACAAGGCCCTGTTCCCACTGGGCATGAATAACGCGGGCATAGACGGTGTCGCCGCTGGCGGCGGCCTTCCATGTCCCGTTGGCCGTGATGGTGACGGGCGTTCCGGCGTTGATGGTTCCGGGCGTGTCGGATAGAGCCGCCTTGATGAGGCCGGCATACATGCCGACGAGCGCGGCGACGCAGGTTCCCTTGTTGGGCTGTCCCTGCAGGACGACGCCTAGCAGCTGCTCCTGCGTGGGAATAGCGGACAACGGAGTTCCGACAAATTCAGGGATGTCGGGATTCGCGGTCAGCGCCACGACGGTTCCTTCCTGTCCGCACAGGTCAACGCCTTCCGGGGCGTTGAAATAGACGATGGCGCTTTTCTGGGTTACGTTGAGTGATGGCATTGGGTTTGATCAGGTTGAATAATTAACGTTGGGCGGAGACGATGAAGCCCTCTTCGGTCGCCTTCTGGTAGGCGTCATAGCGCTTCATGCCGTCCTTGATGAGTTCGTTCACGCGGTTGTTGAATCCGTCAATGGATTCCTTCTTGCGGAATGGGTCAGGAGGATTCAGAGTCGCGCGGCGGTTCAGAGGCGTCCTTTGCGGAAGCTTCTTCTGCTCCGGCTGCTCCTGTTTCTGTGGGGGCGCCTGGCGGTTGAGGGCGCGGATAAAGGCATCCAGCGCGGAGGGGCTTTTCCGGAGCGAGTTTTTCAGCTCTTCCCGGCGTTCTTCCTTGAATTCCTCGCGTTCTTCCTCGTCCAGCGCGTTTTCGTACATGCTGACGGCGTCGTCCACTTCGGCGTTCACGCGGTCTTTCTCACGCTTTTCCAAATCGAAAAGGTGATCAACACGTTCCAGGATCTCCTTGAGCATTTTATCAGTTCCATCGAATTCGATGTCCGCTTTGTCAAGGATGCTATCAAGCAAAATATCTCTTTGCCTGCTTAGTTCCTCGGACGGATGGTATCTATCGTCGTTTTCCATATTGGTGTTCTGGGTTGTTTCCCCCTCTTCGGGGCTTTTGGGTTCGCCCCCGGCCTCGTCGGAGGCGGGGGAAGTCTGTCGGTTAACCAGAGGCCGCTTTCCCTTGATGCGTGGACGGTTGGTCAGGGCAAAGCCGGTCAGGCGCGAAGGACGGTAGACCCCGTCCGACAAGGTCATCCCTTCGCCATATTCGGTGGATGATTGCGTGTATTCCTTGTCCTGCAGCATCTTTAGGCCGCGCGGCGTCCATTCGATGAAGCCGTAGAGTTCCAGCGTGCCGGAAGGGTCGCGGTAGGTGTCCAGCCTCTTGAGCCATCCGAGGGCCCGAGTATCGCGGGAAAGGTCGTGGCTCAGGTGGTCGCCGTCGATGAGCATGCCCGGGCCGTCAAAGGTGCGGGCGTTGAAGTCGTCCACCATGTCCTGGATCGCCTGCTCGTCGACGCGCAGCACGGCGGGTCCTTCGCCGTAGTCGACGTCATGATCCCCGCTCTTCTCGACGTGGAACCAGCCGTTGGCGGGTTGGGAGAGGTCATTGATTTGTTTCGTACTGATCATCGGTAAATCCTTTCATGAGTCCGGCGTAAATCATTTGCTGAAGCTGCTCGTAGGCGTCGGGCGGAATGAGCGCTTTTTCCGGTTCCCTGTTGGACGCCGTCACCGGAACGGGTTCCTGCGTGTCCTCGATGGACATGCCGATCTTTTCTTCGATTTCGGTTTTCTCGGGGCGGACGCCTCCGTCCGCAAGCGCGGCGATTTCCTCGGCCTTCTGCAGCGGCGTCTGGACGGTGTCAAAGGTGATGTGGAGGCGGGCCAGCGGTTCGCCGTCTCCCAGGACTAGCGGGCTGATGGCGGCGTTAAAAGCTTCGGCGACTTTGGAGCAGACCGCGGAGACGACCGAATTCCAGCTGTCCGTGTGCGCTCCCCCGGCCAGCGTGCCGGAGCCTGATTCATTCAGGACGGTCAGAGTGCCGGCCATTACAAACCGCACCTGGTCCTTGTCGGACATGTTGATTCGGGATAGGAAATAGTTTTCGTTGATGTTGGAGGCTTTCAACGGTTCGGCGGTGCAGCCGGGAGGAAGCACAATGGAGGCTCCCGATTTGAGTTCCTCACAGGCCCGTTCCAGCGCGTCCATGACGGCGGCGCTCGCGTCCTTGGGCGCCGTGATGATGACCGGGGCGCTCCCGTAGCGGTCCATATGGTTGTCCCACGTAACTTTGGCGTGATTCCGCTCAAAAGAGGCGCGGGTTGCCGGAAAAAGAATGGGGTTCCGGTGCTCCATGACCACGAGCGTTTCTTCCTCTACGCTCTCGCCCGTGTCGACCCCGATGTAGCACTGGGGATTAAACTGCCATTCGTTCAGCTCTCCGGGCCGCACCCAATATCGCTGCGGGATGAATTCAAAGCGGCGGCCCCAGGAATCTTCGATGTATTGGAGGTGGGCGTAACCGTAAAACATAGCGGAGGCCAACTGCCCAAAGGCCTGTTGAAGTCCGGTGACGGAGTGATAGAATTCTTCCAGCGCGTTCTGCTGACGCTGGGCTTCCGGGCTGTCGTCCGCGGCGTCAATCTTCCAGCCCTGCATGGAAACGCTTTCAATGAGCCGGGAATAGAGCATGCCCAGCAAGCCGTCCGAGTAGATGACCTCGTCCCAAATGAGCATTTGGCGGGCAAAGGCTCCACGCCGCGCTTCGTTCCTGGCGTCAATCAGGGTTTGCAGGTCGGCTCCCTGTAACGGATCCCAATATTCAAACCATTGGGGCTGGTTAGGCTTCCTGCTCTGTTCCGTCAAGGCTCGCCGGGTGAGTTCCGTTTCAAGCTCCTTGATTCTGGTCTCCTGTTGGGCGACCAGCTTCGGAGCATTGAGGATATTTTTGACGGCGTTAAACCTGCAGCGGAAGAAAAGAAAATGGTGGTTGCAGGGGAAGGAGTTGGACCTTCGATTCGGGGACAGGAACCCCGCGTGATACCGTTTCACCACCCTGCGATTGTTTACATATCGTCATATATTGATATCTTGATATGTTGTCAACCCTAATATCTCCCGTAAGCGCGTTTTGATGACACGGGCCGGGCGTACCAGGCTCCCAGCGTCCGCTCCAGTCCGCTGTTACGGCGCGCGTGCCAGGCCATCACGAGAGCGTCGGCGCGGTCGGGGGAGCGCACGCCTCGTTTCGCCATATCTTCCTTGCTCTCAATGCGGACGCGGCCTATTGCGTCGGTTTGGAGTCGTGGAGCAACCAGCTGCTCAATCGTATCCTCGTCAATGTCGAGGATGAGTTCTTTTTCTTCGATGGCGCGGGCGAGAGCCCGCCATGCCTGGGCTCGCAGATTGACAAAGGCTTGTGTGTCATCCGCCGGAAACCCGCCGCGGTAGGAGTGCACCGGAAAGCCCTCGGCGCGGAAGTCATCAATGATGGGGAGCCCTAGGCCGTCGCCGTCGGCAAAGATGCGGTCGGCAGAGATGCCGAGTTCGGCGGCCTTCCGGCGGAAACGTCCGCGCGCTCCTACGGTGTCCGGGTCGGACCAGTGGTCGGCGATGAAAAAACGGTTGCCCTGCCCGGCCGCAAAGACGTTTTCATCGCCTCCCGCGGCAAAGTCGAAGCCGCCGCAGGTCTCTCCGGTGTCCAGGAAGGGAGGCGGGTTGTTGACCAGCTCCATGAGAGCGCGGCGGGAAATGACGGATTGTCCGTCAAGGTCGGTGAATTCACCAAGGATGGCCGAGCGGTAGAAGGAGGACTGCTCACCATATTCTTTTTTCAGGCGTTCGGCCTTGCCCGGGTCGTTGATTTCAATGTGCGGGCAATCCTCGTATTTGACGCGGATTTTGTAGTAGAGCGATGAATTTTTGTGAAAGCAGTCGTAGAAGGTGCCGGAATCGGCGCCCGGCGACGAGGTGATGAACGCGTGAAAGAGCGTGCAGCGGGAAACGGCGGTGAAGATGGAGTCCGGAATGGTTTTGGCCTCGTCCAGGACGTAAAAGACAGGATCCACGTCGGGCGAGATTTTTGGATGCCATCCTTCCGCACGTCCCGCGTTGTCGGTGGAGAAACCCACGGCAAAGCCTCCCTCCGGCGTGCGGATCTCCGTCTTGTTGAAGGTCCAGCCGGAAAAGAAAGGATTGTCCATGTAGCGGCGGAGCGCGGGAAAGAGCTGCTTTTCCACCTGCATCCACGATGAGGACGTAACGGGGACCTGTCCCCGCGGAAAACAGGTGAGAAAGTACAGGATGGCGGGAGCGATGCAGTTGCTCGTCTTGCCGGAGCCGTTAGGAGCGACCAGGGCCACGCTTTTCCCTCCCAGGGTCAGCTTGCCGAGAGACAACGCCTTGATGGCCTCAACCTGCCAGGGATAGGGGTCGAGGCGAAGGATATGGCGCAGAAAGAAGCTGACGGGTAACCGTGTCCTGCGGGTTAGGGATGGAGTTTGCCGGCGATGGTTTCCAGCGCGGTTTTCTCGTCTTCCTGCAGCTGGGCGAGCTGCTCAGGGTCCAGCGTGATTTTCCGTTCCAGCGGCGCCCCGGGAACGCCGGCGACGTCCTGACGGACCCGGTCTCCGAATTTATCAGGAGCGAAGCGGGCGGCGACTTTCAGCCGGGTTTCAATGGCGAGCTTCTTCGCGGCGACGGAGGCGGAGCCGCATTCCGGGTCAAGGGCGACTTTCGCGGCTTCGTCGGCCAGCTCCTGGCAGGCGTCAATCATAGCTTCCGACTGCGCTTCCCGCGCGCGTTGAATGAGTTTGGAAAACTCCGGCTTTGTTTCACGCCAGTTCCAGACCGTCCAGACCTCCGGCATGTGGTCATCGGAGCAGATGGATTTCATGGTTTCACCGTCGGCCAGGCGGGAGGCTATCTCGGCAGCCAGTTCCTCTGTGTAGAGGCTCGGCCGCCCCGGTTTTCTTTTGGTGGTAGGTTTCTTTTTCCTGCGGTTCCATCATAGGAGATAACGGATATTCAAATCAAGCGCGTTGTTTGTTCTTGATTCGGGGCGCGTGTGTCCCAAACTTTGGTCGAGATGAAACAATGTCCCATCTGCGGAAAGGATGTTCCTCCGCGCGCGGGCAAGCGCGACAGCGTGTACTGTTCCCGGGCCTGCCTCCAGGCTCACTATGCGGAGGCCTGGGAAACGCTCACATGCCCTGTGTGCGGGAACGTATTCCGGGCCCAAAAACTGTGGCGCCGTCAATACTGCTCTGCGGAGTGCGCCAACCGCGCCCAGCGAGGGAGGAAAATCACGTCCGCAGCGTTTTTGGAGGCCTGCCGTCATCGTGGCGTTTGGGGACCTCGCAAGCATCCGAGGACCGGGAAATTTGAGACGAATTGCCACGCCAAAGTCTGGCGGGTGGAGTCGCCGGAAGGAGAAGAGGTAACGGCACGCAATCTCAAGCTGTACATGGTCACCCGTTTTGGCGAAACCGAAGGCAAAAAGATTTATAAACTCTTGACCTGCGCCGCCTCCCGTTTCCGCAAATCTGGGAGAGGCACGGGGGCCGGATGGCGGATTCTGGAAGCTCCATCCGTCCCGGAATAAAAAAGGGGCGGCTTCGAAAAAAACCGCCCCTTTTTAAGGGAAATGGGCGTTGCCGCCCGGATGATCTTGCGATCGTTTTAATCCACAGCCCCGAAGGGCTGAACGTTCAGAAAGAACGCCTCCTCCTATCATTTTTTGATGGAGGACGACAACGAAAAAAATCTTCTTTTTTCATTTTTTCTCTTGCAATACTAAACAATGTTTAGTATATTGACCTTGTTGACGGGAGGTAAGGGACCGAACGAAGACACAATCCAAAACCAAATCAGAAAGAACAAGACAATGAACGACAACAAAATCATCACCACGGAAGACGGCGAAGAAATCAATCTGAGCGCGCTTGAACGCGAATTCGGTAGCTATGATTTTGAAGGACACACCTACTATGCTGCTCGCCAAATGGAATTAACCAATCGTCTTTTTGCCGGATGCTACAACGACGCGGAAGACGGGGACGAATACACCGAGGAATACTCCGCGCCCGGATACGACGAAAACGGAAACCCCGTGGAAATCTTCATGACTTTCACGCAGGTGAAAGGTGAAGAGATAGACCCGGAAAACCTTAACTGGTTCCAGGACTCCGACCGCGTTGAAGCCCTCTAACCATGATTCCAGGGCGGTGCATGCCGCCCTGGCACAGCTATGACTATTCAAGAATTTGTTGATTGGGTGCAGTCCAGATACCATTTGCGATCCAAAACTTCTGCGGTCAAAAAGGCTGCGCAAATGTTGCGTGTGACGGAAATGGCGGTGTGGCAATGGTTGGGCGGGTCCAGAAAAACGAGTCCGTCGATGGATCTTCTGATGAATTTAATCATGGAACGAGGGACGACCAAAAATCTCCCCCGCTGATTTTCCTTCATCCTCCCTGTTCCGCTTCTTCTCTCAATTCCCGGAAAGAAGACCATTCGCAGGTGATGACGCCTCCAGCTTCATGCATCCGGCTGACAATGGCGGGACCCAACGCAGGTTCAACCTCTTCCGCCCGGAGGTTGGATATGATGCAAGTGGGTTTCCCTGACTGGAAGCGGGCATCTACCAGCCGATCGATTGAGTAGGCCGCGAAGTCTGAACGCTTCAGCTCGTGGAACTCGTCAAGAACGAGAAAGTAGGGCCGCTTGAAACGGGACATCACGCCCTTTTCGCGAGCTTTTTCGTCCTGACGCAGGGCAAGGCAAAAATCATAAGCCTTGCTGTACCGGCAAGACCTTCCAAGGCGCGTCAGCCCACGGGCAATGGATGAAGCCATGACGGTTTTCCCTGTGCCGCATGGGCCATGCAGCGCTACAATCGCGCCGGGCGTTTTCACCAGCGCGCTTACGCGACGCCTGGCGGCTTTCCACGGCGTTTCACCGTCCGGCAACGTATCCAGGGCATGAAGGGCCCGGCGCGGGAATCCGGAAGATGACAGAAGGCAGAACTCGTCCTCCCGGCGCTGCAGTTCTTCCCTCATGGCTGCCTCCAGGGCGGCGCGTTCCTCCGTTTCCGGGTCGTCCGTTACCAAGGCTTCCAGGCGGTTCAGGATCCCGGCTATTTCCTGGTCGTCGCACAGGGCGGCGGCGGAATGTACATTGTTCATGTTAATGTTAATAGCCATAAGTTTTTGATTGTTGAGTAGTTTGTTGTGGTTCCGGAGTGTTTCTTTTCCGGATGTTGTCGAGGTATCGCAAAGCGAACGCCCTCACAGCGGCCCGCCAATTGGCTACCGGCACCCCCTGCCTGTCTACCCATCCGGAAGCTTCCCGGTCGTTGAAGAAAAGCAAGGCAATTTGTTTAACATCGGAATGTTGAAGAGGAAGAGCCCCTTTGAAGGCCTCTGCTGTCAGGAAATCCTCCACCTCTTCGGACGTCTCCGGCAACGGAATGGCGCGTTTTTCTTTTTCATTGGCCCTCGTTAGAGGGACAATGTTTTCTTTCTTCTCTTCTCTTCTCTGGTCCGCATGTTGTCCGCATGTTGTCCGCTTCCTGTGCGGACGTTTGTCCGCATTATCGTCGTAACCCATTCTTTCCAGGCGTTTTCTTTCTGCTTCCATTGCGCGGCGTTTCGCGGATTGGCCGTTGTGCCGTCCAAAGTTGGGGAACTCAAGGGAGGCAGCGCGTCCCTTGAGCCAGCCCACCTGGCGAAGCGCATCGGCGAAACCGTTCAGGTCCGCAATGTCGTCAATGTCTTCTTCCGAGATGTCCATCCCGGAACCTGTGAAAGAGTGAGTGTCCGCCCAGGACCATACGGAAACAAGACGTCCTACAATGTCGAACCTGGATAAATGAAGAGCGCGGGCCATGCGGCGCACTTCCGGCTTATCGTTCAGTTCTTTTTCCACTTTGATCCAGTCTCCGGCCATATCAAAAAAGCGTCAGTTGGGGGTTGTAGATTTCATAAAGACCAGGAAGACGGTCTTCCCGCGGCGGTGTCCGAACAAAGGTTCATGGCTGGCCAGCTTCAACACTTCTGCCGTGCTGACCTGATCCTCACACCATTTGAACACCAGAACGCCGCCCGGTTCCAAAACCCGGAAACACTCCCGGAATCCGGCCTTCAAATCATCCCTCCATGTCTTCCGATCCAGTTTTCCGTATTTCTTGGCCAGCCAGGACGATTCCCCGGCGTGAATCAGGTGCGGAGGGTCGAACACGACAAGGCGAAACGCCCCGTCACTGAAAGGCATGGCCCGGAAGTCCCCGACGACGTCCGGCTTGATTTCCAAGGTTCGCCCGTCGCAAAGCATGTGCGTTTCCTCCCGACGGTCCATGAACACCACATCGGGATGGCGGCGGTTAAACCAGAACATGCGGGAGCCGCAGCAGGCGTCAAGAATGGCTTTCATTCCCCCTCCTTTCCGTCCGCCGCCATATCCACGCCAAACGCCGCGACGTATTTCTTGGCCTCTTGCGGGTCTTGCAAATAGCCCAGCAGGAAACGCAAGGCATCTTCCACCGTGGCTTTTCGCATTTGGAGATTGTTGTAAAGCTGCTGAACGGCAGCGCCCTTGGTGTTGCCGTAGGCAATAAACCCATAGTCATCATACAGGTTGCACAATTCCTGGAGCATATCGACATTCCCGATAAAAACGGAATATTGCGGCCTGCACCAAGATCGATAGGTTCCGATACGGTGCTTGTTGGCCTTGGCCCAGGCATCCACCTCCGGGGGCAATCCCACGGCGTAGGGTTTCTGTGCAAGGTCACGGGGCGGCAGGTCAAAGAGGTATTTCATGATTCTCCCTCCTTTCTCGGCTCCCAGCGGTCTATGCTTGCTACGATGTTGGCATGAGAGCATTCGCAACATGGCACATCCCATTCAGAATAGTCTGAATATTTGCAGTTACCGCAGTACCTCTCTTTAACCTGCCACGCCCTGCACGCGGCCCGTCTCTCCCTGACTAATTTGATAAAAAATTTAATCTCGGAATGCTTCCAGCAATCTGCCCGTTCCTTGGGTGTCAGTTCGCAGTAACTCTCTCCATAGATTCGTCTTGAATAGTTACGAGCTTCTTCAATTTTATTGAAAAGAAATGCTTTGGCCGCGCCAAACTCGTAAAAAGCTTTCTGTTCAGGCGTCAGTTTCATGCGAGCCTCCTTTCTAAGATGTCTGCTTGCTCGTCAGTAAGGTACTGCCAAGACTGCGGCGGGCGGGTCATGCCGATGTCAGAGAGCGGCACGGCGGCGGGAAGTTTCACGGGGGCCGTGACTTTCCAGACGCAGCAAGGCAGGTAATTCCGCAGGTGCTCTTCCGTCACGCAAGCATTCTTAATGGCCAATTCTAAAATCCCCTTTGGAGGGTATAGATAAAGAGAAGCAGTGATAATTAAACGACACTTGCCGATGATGGCCCGTGTCCCGTACTGGCCGGATTCATAGAGCCACAGTGTGACGTGTTCTCCGCGGGGGATGCGGGGTGCGTTTTTACGCAGTTCCCATCTCTTTTCCCCGTCCATGATAAAACCGGAGAAAGGCCGCCTGACGGATAGGAGGATGTTAATCATTGCTGGCCTCCTTTCTGCTCAAGCTCCCAGGGCCATTGTTTAATCTCGTCCACATCGTAGGGAAGTGCATTCCCATATACATCCTGAAGATATATTTTCCCCCGGTCTACGTTTGTATAAAGTACTGTATGTGTATCATCACTAAAACGAACCATGACGTTATCACCCTGCCCTAACCGCATGATGGGGGGAAACTTGGCTACCAGTTCAGACCAATCCTCCCAACACTGGGTTTTTCCTAATAGGCCCGATATAGGAGAGGTGCATAACCCACACGTGCAACAAATATGGTCGCACTCTTCCTCTCCTACCATGAACCTTACATACTCCGGCATTTTCCCGCATAGCGGGCATTTAGGCGTTTTCATCGTCCCTCCTTTCAAACACGATTTCCACCTTGCCGGCGCGTCCCAGGTCGTGAATCCGCTCAATCCCGGCGCAATCCAGCGTCCGGTCGTCAATCCCCAGGGCCTTGCAAGCTCCATCCAGATACGCCTTGCAGCGCGCCAGGCAATTATCCGCGTCCGGCTTCGGCCCCTTGAAAAACCAGACCACCCGGTAATGCGTCGGTTGCATCCTCCGTCCATTCAGGGCTTCATAAGTCCTGCCCCAGGCTATATTCCGGGCGCGGCTCTTGGCAGCCGTCTTTTTGTACCCGGCCACAATGGCCCCCCTCTGCGTGAGAGGGGCCTTGGCATTCGGAGACAGGCAGCGCGGCGTGTGGGGCAAAGTAATGGTCAGCGTGGTCATCACTTCGCACCTCCTTCTATCTCCTTCACGGATCCTTCGGAAACCTTCGTAGAAGCACACCCGGCAAGAGTCTTCCGCAGCCATTTCTTCGATTCGTCCACAGTGGTCTGGATTCCTTGAAGCTTCCTGACGGAATGCACCAGTTTATCCAATTCTGTAATCCCCACTTTGCAAACTGCGGTAAACTCTGCCGCTCCGATTCTATCGGGGAACAGCTCATGCAAAACATTGAAAGCGGCTGCCGGGTCTGTTACCGTAAATGCCTTCTTCCCGGAAGTAAGACACAACCCTGGAATTTCCAGTTCGGCCTTCAAATCGGCTTTTACCTTCGCCTCCACAGAAGCGGCCCATTTCTTGGCGAGTTGAGCGAGGTCGTAGGCTTCCCTACGTTTTTCCGGGGACCACTGTTCCCATGAGGCCGTCAAATCCCCGGACGTCACCTGCACCAAAGCCAGCTTCACCGCCGGGCAGGAAGACTGGGCCCGGCAATACCGGCAAGCCTTCTCGCTGGGCTTCAACGGGGCGTGCTCATCCTGCGCCTGCTCAATGCAGGCCCGGAAAAACGCCCGCGCCTGATCCACGCTCTCGCGGGTGTACCGGCAAACGGCAGGCTCCTTCCGGCTCGCGTAAGGCTGCAAAATGCACACAAACACCTCGTCCACAGCCCCATCCTCAAACATATCCATCACCAGCACGGCCAGGGCGCTCAACTGCAAATTGCACTCGGCAGCCGCCACAGGCAGGCGGCCGAACTTATAATCCACCACCAAAGCCCTGCGGGCGCCCACGGCGACCATATCCGGCTTCCCGGAAAACAGGCGGTCGCCGCGCTCAAACAACCGGACTTCCCGATAACGGCTGACATCCGTACTTCCCAGGTATTTGTTGCACAGAAAATCTTCCATCTCGCGGCACCAGGCAACGGCCTCGGCGTCCTCCGGGTCTTCCGGCGTTGTCCCCTGTTCCATGCAGGCATGCAGCATGGTTCCCATGGCGGCGTCCTCGCTCTCTTCGTCGTGAGGGCATTTCCTTTCTGCATTCCAGCTTCCGGGGCAGAGGAAAAGCCGCTGCATCCCGCTCGCGCTGGGCAGCCCCTGACGTTCATCCTTGATCATTTCCATTGCGTCCATCATCGTCAACAAGTCAGGGTTAATGCTCAAAAGAACCAAAGGAAGGCACATCCTCCGGCACATCCAGGCCGGGAATACCGTCTTCCGGCATCGGTGCGGTTACAGACGGCGGGGCCTGCGTCGTCCTGGGAGCTGCCTTTGGAGCGGGGGCAGATGCAGGAATCTTCGGCAGGGAGGGGTCACTGGCGGGCTGGTCGTCTGCGGGGAACTCGTCTCTAACCTTCCTTACCCCCTCAACAATGCCGTTATAAACATTGCTCAAATCCCGCAATTCATTTACGGACATTTCTTCCAGCTTGTGACCCAACCTGGCTTCAAGCCGGGAACGCGTCACTCCATAGACTAAAAAATTAGCTTCCAGAGAGCGGAGAATATCATCCTTACTCCGCTTGAATCCGTTCTCCTGCGTAATCTTCACAGCTTCCATCGCTTCATCCGTCAGCCACCCGGGAAGCACCTGCAAAATGCAGGCGCGGATTCGGCGGGAAGCCATATTCGCGCAGAGTTCGTAAATATCCCGTTCGCTGTCCAAAGCAACACGTTTCATCACCTTCTTACCGTCCTCATACTCGTTCTTGTCGCGGGTGTGAGGAACTGAAAAAGCAATTTCCCTCCTGACATTGGTCTCTTTGTCGAAACAATAGGCAAGACATTCGGACACATTGCAGCCGCTTCCATCCGCGCCCTTGGGATCCCAATGCCGGGCAACCTCCTTCCATCCGGCTTCCGCATTCCCCCAGGCCCCGATCAGCGCCTCCGCCAGACGGATGCTGGGGCCCGTCACGGTCGTATTTCCGCGAGGGTAGGAATAAGTGGCGGACTGCGCCAATTTCGATTGATCGCAAGCCTGCTTCATCCTCAAGGTCACTTCGGCCAAATTCCGCGGAAACTGCTTGGCAATCCAGATCGACGCAAGCACGGAAGTAACGGCTGCATTGCTCGTCATGGCAGCCAGGGCCCCGCCTCCGGCGGAAGCCTGAACGGCAAACGGATTGCCCGGCGCTTGATTGGAAAGTTCGTTTGTTGTATTGGTATTCACGTTATTAGTATTCTATTGGTTAGTATTGATAACAGGCCGGGGACCAGTTGGCGCTGGCCCCGGCCAACTCACTATCGGTCGATTTCTCCGGTGAAGGAGGATTTCGTACACAGGCACACGGCGCCGCGGTGAATCCGGTTCTCCGGCAGATCCTTTGCCAGCTTGTCGGCAATATCCTTAATAGCATTGCGTTCCGGAATATCTGCCCGGATAAGCTGATAGATGAAGAACAGTTTTCCATCAGTCAACCGGACGCGAAGGCGAACTTTGATTTCATAGGTGGTATCTCCTTCGGCCCCCCGGATAACCGGAATCGCAATCGTGAACTCCGTGGGCACATTCAGTTCGCCGCTCTTGGAATCCACCGTTTCGTTGTAAGTCAGCTTCGTTTCGCCGTCGGATGCCCGGTAGGCAGACTTAAACTCCACCTTGCGGTGCATGTCGAACTTGCTCGCCAGCGTCAGCATTGCAGACGGGGTGGGCTTCATCACGTCCTTGCTGTTCTCTTCGAGGAATTCTACAAAATCCTTCTGGCTCATGCCCTGTCCGTCGTATTTGGTCCAATTCTCCCACTCCACCGTCTTGTTGAGCTGCATGGTGGCTTGGTGGTCCCCCCATCCATTACCATCGGGGGAATAATAATTGAGCACGGCGCATACTTCTCTGTCGCTCACGTAAATCACGCTCTTGACGCCATTTTCGGCATCTTCCGCCTTCACGAAATCTGCCAGCGTTTCCAGGTCCAGCAGCTGAACACTGCCGGCCTTGCGAGGGGGCGTATTGCCCAGGCAATCCAGATGATACAGGGTATATCCATCCGGCACGACGGCGGCACGGCCATTCGCCACTTCCTGCACGCGTACGGCTGCCAGAGTTTCTTCGTTCAAGTTATCCATATAATTTAATTCTATAATGTTTATGTTGTTATGTGGTTGTTGGGAACTTAGGCGCGCTTAGCTACCTTGGCGGGGACTCCGGCATCAACATCGGCAGCAGCCGGGAATGTCACCTTCACAGGAGCATCCAGGTCCAGTTTCCCCTGGGCGGGGTCGTCCGTATGCAGGGCGCCGGAGGTATCGGCAAACATAATGCGCGGGGCAATCGTCGGATCCGGGATGCTGGCCGTAACCTTCGGCTCAATCACCACCTGATTCACGCCGCCCTTGCGCTTCACATTCAGCTTAAGAGTCAGGGACCCATTATTCCCGGTTGCCAGCACGGCGGAAACAAGGCTGGTCATCTTGGTGTCCAGGGCTTCTAAAAGGGCCCCTTCGTTAATCTCGGAAAGTCCTTCGAAAAAGACATCTCCGGGCACTTGTCGTTTAGTTACTTCACTCATAATATTGATGATCTAATAGTTAATAATAGATGACGAATCAGTCTTCGCATTCCTCGCACTCGCAACCAGCGATTCCGAGCATGGCGGCAATGGGATTCATCCGATCCTTCATTTTCGTTTTTTGCTGTTGTTCAAGGAACAAACGGACGCCTTCTCCCATAGTTTTTACATTGCCCTCAAAGCATTCGCCTGCTTTGAGAAGATAGCCGAAAGCGCTCGTCCACCCGTAAACTTTGAAATTCATTCTCTCAGACTGAAAAACGGAGCTGGAGGATTCTAATATGTGCCGAGTTTTTCTTTCTTCCGGGACCTCCAAAAAGGCGGAAAAAATAGCGCGCCCATCGTAACGCTTAATCAAATCAACAAGGTTATCAAGCGCGGCGCTGATTTCTTCTTTTGTGGATGCAACAGTATCGCAGCAGCAGGCTTCGTCCGGCGTGCAGGACTGCGCATTCTTTTCTTCGGTATTGTCCATTGTATTGGTATTCTATTGGTTATTGCTTTCCACGATCCGCGTGGAGCGGGACGGTTTTTCCAAACCGTCAAAAGCTTT
>OGDS01001381.1_pt1 | contig 18761 bp, 6 predicted proteins | sample 1570351 | NCBI WGS metagenome assembly OGDS01 (sample SAMEA2581974, study PRJEB24529) | metagenome | biome: Human gut stool | place: China | collected 2011
CATATCATCACGCATATATACTTCATATTGGTATTCTTTATTTCCAAAATTATCAATATGCGGAAAGAACTTATAGCTTAATAACAGAGCCTCATTTCCTTCGTCATCCAAAACAGTTGCATCAGATAACATTGTCATTACTGCAACATTTCTTCTGTAATTACTAATATAAATCTGAATTAAAATCTCCTGGTTGTTCTCCATAGGATTTTCAATAGAATCATTAAAATCACTTTCAGACAGCATTCTATCTTCATCTGAAAGTGAGGGATCTAAAATCAGTTGCAAAGCTCTGATAAAATTAGTTTTACCAATATTATTCTCACCAACGATTACTGACTTGTGCTGCAAATTAACATCTAAGTCCTTAAAGTTTCTATAATTCTTTATGACCACTCTAGATATATATAAACTGTCCATTATCATCCCTCAATTCGTCGTTGTATTTAGGCCAAATATCTTCTTATGCGAATATATTACACAATCAATTCACTCAATCCGCCATAGCATGTCACGCATGCGCTTTTTCTTGCTCTTGTAAGAGCAACATAAAGCAGACACTTCTCTCCTGTTCTGAATTCCTCAAGAGAAATATCATCTTCAAAATCTGCTCTTGTTCCAAAAGGAAGTACCTTTTTGTTTACTGCTACCGCAAAGACGTGATCGAACTCAAGTCCCTTTACTCTGTGCATGGTTGCAATTCTTACACCATCAAAAGAGCGGTCATCAGTCTTGTTTGCCTTGATTTCAAAGGACTTAATTCCAGCCCTCTGCAATCCCGCAATATAGTTATCGAGCAATTTGTGAGTTCTTGCTACGATACAGATATTTTTCTGCTCTACGCCACTAGCTTCCAATTCATGTATTCTGCTAACCAAATAATCGAGCTCTTCCTCCAGAGTAGCAAACTCCTTAATCTCAGGTTTATCACCATGAGTAAGAGACTGACAACCTTTACCGTTATCATAATCCTCATCAAGATCATCAAAAGAAACTCCATTAAGCAATCCAAATGCAAACTTACGAATTTCTTCAGTAGTTCTATAGTTGATTCTCAAATAGCTACTTCTTCCGCGCACATTGATACCGCATTTTGAAAGAATTGCTTTGTTTCTATATATTCTCTGATGAGAATCGCCTACGATAAAAATGTCATTTTCATGTTCTTCCCCGGCAAGTGCTCTAAGTAATCTATAAGCACTTGGGCTGAGGTCCTGACCTTCATCAACAATAATTGATGTATACTGACCTGTTAGTTTCTTATTTTCAAGAATCTTACGGCATTCATACATTGCTGTCTCAACATCTCGCTGCAACTTTTCGTTCATGATGTTCTGATACTCATCAAACACATCCCATATTTGCATACGAATTTTTCGATCCAGACGTACTCCTCTACCAATTCTTGGTGCCTTGCAATAAGCCACCTTATCATAGACTTCCTGAGCCTGAACTACTTTAACCCATTCATCCTTATAGAAGTTTTCTACAAAGCTTAATTCCCCACCAGCTATTGCTATTGCGTCTCTCCAAGCCTTGTCCACCTCTTCATCATAAACAATCTGATATTCATATCCTTGTCTACGCAAGAAATTAGAAACCCATGCATCAAGATTGATGATGTCTATTCTCTTCATTTCTTCGGCAGAGCATATCTTTCTAAGATTATCCTTAATATCTTCTGCCAGGTTTTTAGTGTATGTCGTAAAAAGTATTTTTCCATCTGAGTTCAAGTTTGAAGCAAGCATTTTTGCTCTATGCATAGCAACAACTGTCTTTCCTGTTCCTGCTCCGCCTAACACTCTTGCTGGACCATTAAACTTCTTACCTACAACTTTTCTCTGTGTTGGGTGAAGGAAGATTCTCCACTTTTCAAGAGGCTCTTGCATAATGGCTTGAAGTTCTTCTTCACCATCAACAATTACAAAGCTCTTCTTACTTGCGTCTGTCTGAAGTGCGGCTGCAAAGTCATTATCCTTAACATCAACATGCTCAGTTTCTGGATAAAGGGTAGACAAAACCTCGTCTACAGTAAATCCATTCCCAAGCCATTCCAGCCCTTCAAAAGCATCTTCCGGTATTGCTGCTTTCATCGAACGAAGGCCTTCAAGCGTCTTGATTGCTTTAATCATTGGAAGCTGTTCTTCTGGAAGACCTATCTTTTCAAATACATCATCAGATATTCCTGCAAACAACGCCGGTTCATCAATTGTGCTCTGTTCTTCAATAACTTCTTGAACATCAAATATCTGCACACTACCAGTAAGCTTATTTATGGAACACTTTTTTCTTTTAGCCCATGCATAAGCTTCATCATGATGATCTACCCAAAGCAAAATATAGACATTACTTTCCGGCTCGCGCACAATGATTCCCCTATAAGTATCATCAATTCTTACAGAGCAAATATTCTTGTCTATTCCTTCATTTATCTTTTCAAAATTGATTCCAGGGTGTGTAGGATCATTTCTGAACTTGTTAAAAAACTCAGTTACCTTGCCCTGTTTCTGCCTTGGCAGTGCTGCATATGCAGTCAAAAAATCAGCTGATATAGCTACTGTTGGCTTATTCCTCATTTACAGTTCCTCCAAATACATTGATGTTTATCTCTTCACTGCTTAGCAGTACTGTCCATCCATTATTTTTAAATACATCAGCATACTCTTCTTGTTCTGGTAAGAGCCATGCCACTTTTTTTTCTTCCCAAGCCATTTCTGCTTCAGCAATGGTTGCTCCTGAAGATTCATCCGATAATTCAAATCCAACTACACTTGGCGCTGGAATTCCATTATTATGCATCTCGGTAGCACAAGTAATTGCAATATCATCAATGAAGTCATCCATGATTTCGTTCCATTTTTCATCTACAACCACATTTGTACTTGTAGTAGCTACAGGAACATCTTCATCCGGAATAATAGTTCCAAGATTGCTATATACCGCCTTATTTATTCCAAGTTTGGATAAGAATATTGCAGTACTATTAAACTGCATTACATTTGCAAAATGCCAATATCCATTCCAATCAAGCTCATATTTGTCAGTTCTTGATTCAGGAACATCATCAATAATCGCAGTAACTTTTAATGGTGCTCCCATCTTCATACCAGTCATTTCAGCCAAAGAAACTTCCGCTAATACTTCTATATTTCCCATATCATGGCGTGGTTTCCATGTACCATAGATAGCCTGACCAAAATCATCTACATCATCTGTAGAACCAATTGACTTTAATACAGAATTCCACTTATTCTTCCACTCACCATACAAAACTTGGTTACTCATTTGCGAAGCCTCTACTATAGACATTGCAAATGATCTTGCATGTATAGCAAATAAATCTTCTGCATTTGGCATTGATAAATAATCAATCAAAAGCTCAAATCCGCTTTCCTTTTCTGGATTAATCGCTTCTGCATTCGCGCTCTTTACAGCCGGTTTGTATACCTTGCCCGATGGCATCTTTACAGAATTCAAAGTCTCTGTTCTATAATCTCCCTGGCTCTTAAATACATTATGAACATCCTTATATGTCAGCGACCATACTCGATACTTTCCAGAAAGCATAATCGCCATACGTTTTAATGTATCATCCTCTACTATATCTTTGTGGTAGTAATATCCATCAGTAAATACAGCAATAGGTTTCTGATTTCCGGTTGTTCTCTTTGGTCTGATAACAAAATCAGGACGAGACTTAACCGTTATTCCCATCGATGCATCAAAATCAACCTGTGGTTCTATAGTCCATAAACTCTCTCCAACCTGAAGAGAATAACCCTCTTTTTCATTTACGAGTGTTTTATGGATACGTATAGGTCTTTCAGCAGTACTTAACTTCTCAAAGGCACCTACAAATTCTCGTTCAAGTTCACTATCAAATAAATGATTCGTATCTACCTGTGCAAGCTTTTTAATCTCTACACGATTCTCTTTTCCGCTCAGGATTGCTTTTAACAGAGCAATAGCTGAATCTCGGGAGATTTCTCCAATATGCTGACTCTGTCTATAAGCATAGAGGCACTTATAACATCCATCTTTCTGTGGATCATCATTACAGCTACAATGCTCCATTGTTTCAAGAGCTCCTTCAAAAACGTCAATAATACCGTTTTTATCATTCATGAGCTGTTTCAAATATCCCGTTCCTCCTGGAACTGAATCATAAATAACAAGATACTGTTTTCTATAATCAGCTTCTGGAACCGGTACTTCACTTACTGTCGCCCTAAGATGATCTACGTTACCAAACTTTTTCTTCATTCCAAGCATAAATGCTGCAACAAAGGATTCTACCCTTACATTTGTTGCATCCATAGTTGTTGCTGGAATTAATAATCTAAGAGCTTCTGTTTCAAATTCACGATATAAGAAAAGACACTCTTCATAAGGATCTGTAACTATGTTCTTATCCTTTACCATCTTGCAGAATCGAGAATGCTTTGGTTGCTCTCCTTGAACTTGTATCTTTCCACAATACTTACATATAGTAAAACCTTTCCTTACACCTTCATGTCCTGCAACAAGAAGCTTATCTCCAGTAATTGATTGTTCACCGAAGTTAATTTCTCGCATTGTTGCTTTCTGAAGGAATTCATATCCCCATTTAAACTCTTTGTTATCCATTTCAAATGCCTGAATAACATCTTTGTCTTCATCTACTTCTACGAGCAATTCTTTGTCATAGAACATAGTTGCTCTATCTTCACTGTCATCTCCAATCTGACTCTCTTCTTCCTTCATATTGGAATAAACCATTTGAACTTTAAACATAGAGCGAACCTGCCCAGCATCTGCCCAACCTGGATTTCCACACTTAGGACAAACACTTACCGGAGTACTTGAATCTTCTATTGTTGCATGAGAACAATTCGGGCATAATCTCCATGGTTCAGACTTAGCAGTATTAATGTCAACCTGATCAATTGTGAGTTTATGACCACCTGCATAAAAACTGTTCAGTGGTGCGAACTCACTAATTGCAGACGAAGCAGACCTATTATATTCATAGGTCGTACTCTCATACTTATTCTTCTGTCTATCATTCTCATCCTTCTCTACTCGGGTAAGAACGGCCTTAAGTACAATGCCAGCCTCTGGGAAAGCATAATTAGGCAATAATCCCGCATCAGACAAGAAATTGAATACGTTCTTATCGTTAATCTTTGCAACAACGCTCATCCAAGCTGCACGTTCTGCTTTTAATTCCTTAATCTGTTCATCATAAGATGAGTCTTGAGGTTTATCTTCCAGCTCCTTGATCATCTTAGATAGCTCTTTAATGCTCTTCTGAATTCCGTCTCTTTGCTTCTTAAGATCATAAAACTCGTTATAAATCTTAATATGCATTGGACTATTTGTAGTCCCTTCGCCCATTGCAAATGCCTTGATATCCTTGATTGAATTTTCATCAAGACCATCACTGTTCATCGGGTTTACAGAAAAAGCCTGTATAAACATTCTGACAAGCTTAGCCATATTATTCTGGACATAATACAGGAAGTTGTTAGGGAATCTGTCCTTAGATGTCTCGTCCAGTTTTGCTAAGCAAGAACTAACTTTATCCGGCACCTCTGCCTGTCCTGATTTAACCCAGCAATCCATACAATAAGCAGTAAACTGTCTTGCCAATACTGCAGACGCCTTTAAAAATACCTTTGGTGGTTCTACTGCTCCAGCAATCATTTCCATCGGATCTTGATAAAAATAAAGGTCATGAGGTCTTGAATTTGCTATAGCAACAGTCAGGGCATTTCCATCTTTACGTCCACCTCGACCTGCTCTCTGAGCATAGTTTGCCTGTGCAGGAGGTATGGAACTAAGAATAACCGTAGACAAATCTCCAATATCAATACCCATTTCCAAAGTAGGTGTACATGACAATAGATTTGGATCCCAAGGTTTCTGATTATCTTTTGATTTTTTAAATTTACGCTCTAAATCTTCTCTATCATCGCGTTCTAAGAGTCCAGTATGTTCCTTCGCAACAATTCGCACTAATTCGCCCTGACTATAAAGCTTTCCATAAAAATCCAGGTTCTTTTCGTCAGCTATATGCATATGACCATTGCAATTATGCCGAGTACAACATGCACCTTCAAATATTTCTGCATCCTTCTCGGACATTGATATCTGAGCTCCGCACTCATCACATACCATCTGTTTAACATTTCTAGTTATATGGCACTTTTCTGTATCAATCGCCCACACATGAACATTATCCGGTGTTTCTGTTTCCTTAAGAACTCCTGCTTTAGTAAGTTCTTCAAGAATAATCCTCATAATATCTGTAGCATCTGATTCTAATGAGAACTCCGGAAGATATTTATCAATCCACTTTGCATACCAAGACTTACCGTCTATGTTATCAAAGCCTTTTGTTTTCTTCGTACCGCGGTTAATTGCCACAAACTTAGGTACATTAAGTCCACGGTTTACTCCAGGAAGCCACTTCTTTCTATCATTGGATAAATGATAATAATTGGCACCATTTTGAATAAACTGTTCAAAGGCATAGTAATCAAATGCTCCGTTGACTTTCATCTGATACAATACTCCAAGAATCATTCTTCTGAAGGTCTCTATATCAGCACTTTGAAGCCTTCCTACCTCATTGGCTACTCGCTCCATAATTCCTGAAACTGCTTTATCAAAATCAAATTCAAGTACAGAGCATCCTGATTTTTCAAGAGTTCTACCAATTCTAGAAAGAATGCCATATTCCATCAAAATTTCATACTTAAAGCGCTGCTCAACATAATTCAACAGTGTTGCAGCATCTTCGTCTTTACGAAGTTGTCCTTCATTGCACATTCTTTCATATGCACGCATCCAAGTAAGGTTAGCAGGGATGAAATTAGCCACGAAATATTCATCGCCTAAATAATTCTTCCAATATGACACCACCCTCTGAATAAAATCATAAAAAGAGTATTCTTCCTGATCTAGATTAATAAACTGTGTTATCGCAGTTCTCAATCCAAACTTCCAAGTACGCGAATTATAGAATCCTGCATGATGAGCAGCATCCTGTACATTATCTGTAAATGCAAGCAGTTTCTTATCATCATTAAACTTGGAAGCGTATAGTTCAGAAATGCCCGCACTTATAGCTGTAGCACTTCTTAAACCAATAAGTGACATTGTTCCCTTTCCATTACAGAAAGGGCACTTATATGCCTTACTATTATTTCTTCCTTCTGTCTTTAGATCTGGCACCCAGATTGGAATTGTCTTATGACCGTTTGAACAAAGTGTTCTATTATCTTCATCAAACATGATTTCCATACATTCAGGACATAATCTCATACGATTACTTAGACCAAAAGCTTCTTCACCTTCCTTATGAGGGAACATCAATCTGACCTTAGAATCGCCACTAAAGAAAGCATTGTAAAATGCCTTTATATCCCTTAGTTCAACACTTCCATTATCCTCAATAGAAGCCCAACCCGTTTGTCCACATTCTCTACAGTTAATTACTGGAAGATAATGCTTCGCCTGGTGTTCATTAAGATCGGTTGAAAGGGCATACTTTATATCCTTATCAGCCACTTCACCAACAAGACGTCTAAGTTCACGCATCCATACCTGAACCTGCACATTTAAAAATGGGCGCAATTTACCTGATGAAGTTTTAGTTCTAGCATGAGAAATTAATGCATATAAAGCATCTATAACAATACAAGCTAATTCTTCACCAAGCTCTCCCAACAATGGGAATCTCTTTATCAAGCTCTCATATGCAAACGAATTCTGCATATATGAACCTTTGGCCTCTGCTATAATACTTTGGCAGAAGTTATGATGCATAAGCTGCTTTCCAAGCTCAACCCTTACATCATCTGACAATATATTTGAAAAATCCGATTCATCAAGCCAAGCATCTACAGCTGCATATAAATATTCTTTTTCATCTTCTCCTGAAGATAACTCTTTAAGTCGTAATGCTTCATCTCTATTTGGAATTTTATAATCTGTGATATCAAACCCAGCAAAAAATTCTTCTGCAGAGAGTCTATCTTCTGTAACTACAGAGTCTTCATCAAATATTTCTCCAAATACATCCGATGCATATTCTCTAATACTCTTGGCACTATCCTTAGCGCCCATTGTAGCCGATGTTCCAATACAGCAGATCTGTCCTGGTAACACATTAAGGCGCGCTTTAAGTCTTCTTAATAGACATGCCAAGTCTGTTCCCTGAGCACCATCAAAAGTATGAAGCTCATCAACTGCAATATATTTCAATGTATCCGGGAGATTATTCTTCCAGAGTTCTGCATCCTTCGGTCTAACTAAAAGATAATCCAGCATTTTATAGTTCGTCATTAGAATATCCGGAGGCGCAGCTAAAAGCGTTTCATGATCTGTAATGACTTTATCAGGAAGCATCATCTTCGCAGATGAATGCTCCTGACCACCAACATACATACCCACACGAATTCCAGCTAATTTAAGTTCTGGACTACCATCTACAAGTTCAGCAATACGCTTGGCCTGATCGGATGCAAGTGCATTCATCGGATATATAATTAGTGCCTTTATTCCTTTCTCACCACGATGCTTATAGCAGTACTCAAGTATTGGATACAAGAAACACTCTGTCTTACCAGATCCAGTACCTGTAGCAATCAGTGTTGATCTACCGTCTTCGCCAGTTAATCTTTCAAACGCTCTCTGCTGATGCACATATGGACTAAAAGGCTGATGAATAGATTCAAAGTAATTATTATCTCCTTCGTATACACGGAAAGGAAGGCGCACAGCAACATACGGTTCATGAAAAACCGCATCCTTTGTATTCAACATATTCCTAATGGACCCCTTAAATATCGGGTTTGTTATAGGAAATGATGTATCAATATAATCAACCAGCCCCTCCTGGTATTGTCTTGCAAGAATTGATGGTAACATCTTGCCACTCTCCTTCTCAAAATTTTAGCAGTATGCTCTACATTTTATTTTTTCTCTAATTATCTCATCTGATATCCCTAAATAATCCAATCTGCTACAATAAATAAGCAACATCAGATTATATGCTGTTTCAGCAATTTCCGGAGTAATTTGTATATGTGAACCATGTGTAGAATTATTTCTATACTTAATAACTTTTCCTATCGATTCCTCAAAATCAGCAATACTACATTTAAATGATGAACTCTGTATTACTAATTCTTCGTATTTACGGAATAGCATAATATATTTATCGTATGCCGAGTAATCCCAATGGTTAACATCAGAGTTGAGCATATTGTATGTTCTATCCGACATCCAATCTTTATCCTTAACCTCCTTAATAATAGTTTTTGCCTTCTTTTTTAATTCTTCAAACTCAGCGTTAGTTTCTGAAACTAGTCCATGCCGCTCAGCTTCATTTTCTACAGCTGTACAAATTTCCTTTATCCTCTGCTCATTAAACCAGAACGCATCTCTGTCTTCCTCTGCAAGATAATCAATTGTGAAAAAATCTGTATCTTCACGCCCTTTTAAATACATTGCTTTAAATAGTGTAGGAAGTGCTTTTCCTAAATCTCCAAAGCTTAAAAACTCTACCCATTTCTTTTCAGTAAAGCATTGGTATTCATATCTGAAAAAGATATCAGCACACTCAGTATTAAAAGTTTTTTCTTCTACCGAATATTCCTCAAGGAGTTCAATGCTTTCGAAGCCAACATTTTTCCTACATGACATAAACTGACACATTTCTAAAACTGCAAAAATCGTAGGACGAATATCTGTAATCAAAAGACCATCCTTATATATAATTTCAAGTCCAACATGGTCATTGGTAATAGCTGATCCTAATACTCCATTTCTTTCATTTATTCCAGACGCTACTTTTATTTCTACATCCCTACCAGCGATTTGAGTATCAAATCTTATTGAATCATCTTTATAGCGAAGAACTGTTCCATCTTTAATAGCTTCGGTTTCAAAAGCCTCAGGCGTAAATAAGTTAGAAAGCACCCCACCATTAAACCTAATTCCCTTAAGCTTTGAATCTATGAAACATCCTCTAATAAACATTCCCGATGACAAATGAAACATTTTTCCATAAACTTTGAATTCATCATGGATATAAATAAGCATATCTTTATTATCTAGCGTTTTGCACGTTAGATAATCATCTTTGGGACATATTGATACTTCACTTAATTCATTAGATTTTCTGATGAAATCAAACCTATAATCTTCATATTGCACTAAGTCAAAAGGCTCTTTCTGACCTATAAGCATTCCATAATTACATTCTTCCACACTGATTCCTCACTATTTACTCCGAAAATCTTTTGTTAAATTCTCTCCAGATTTCTTCATAATCTTTTTCTCGATTGCACTTGTCAAAAGGAGCAATATACTCAGTCGTTCTCTCAATAGGTCCGTCTGGCAATGTATCATCTGTAATCATCTGTGTATATGAACCAGTCTTCATATCCTTGATAGATTCAAATTCTGACCGTGACACCCCGACCCCTACCATACTTCGATTATTAGTAAAGACTATTCGACCATTCGCATCATACCAAGTATCATCTTCATATGACTGAAGAACTGGGAATTGAATAGAATATATCGTTTTCAATTGTTCCAACGTCATGCCAAGTGCCATAGCTGTTAAAACATCTATTTCAACAAGCATTTCGCGTCTCATATAGTCCGTTCTGCAACATGTGTTAAAAGATAACTTATGTTGTAATCTGCTAAACATTTCATCATCTAATCTATTATCTGCTTTTGCCCATCTATCCTTTATATAATCATCTCTAAACTCTGATTCCCATAGATTTTCATATTCATTTGAAAGACAATTCAACATTAAGGCTCTTAACCGTAGGGCAGCATCATACTTCGTCGAAACATATGGCAATTTTGCAACCACATTAGGCTGAAGGTTACTCTTATTCAATGTTCGGACAAAATAATCAAACGGAATTGACGAGAACATAGCTTCGGCAAGCACTAGATCATCATTATTTTTAAAGTCAAATCCAAGCAATCCGTTAATATGTGACGTTTTTGGCGGTATAATAGCCGATATAAAGGTTCTCTCACCGCCAAGATTAAGCATCTTTCGAGCAACCAATCTATAATCATTCGTAATCTTACCTGACCACTCATTATCTACTATCGCTGCCATATATTCTTCGTGACTTTTTCCTGGGACATAATTTGTTCTTTGTGAGTAATTAAAATCAATATTAGTAAGATCAATATTGTCATAATCACTATTTAACTTACATTCTCTCCTAGATGTCTTGAATAGCGGATTACAAACTCCAATATGTGGTCCTGAATATATTCGTTCAAAAGGATCATCAGAAAAATGCACCTTTCGTTCAATATCACCTGATTTCTGAGAATTAGTTTCATGCCACATTTCCATAATCATAAATCGGCCACTCAAATCTGATAGAGTATTTCCAACATCTTTTATGGTCTTTAAAATCTCCAATTCTTCACTGAGCTGAAGAGAGGAAAGCTTTGCATCTTTAATCTTGTCACTACCATCAAATACCTGCGCAAGTAACGACAAACTATCATTATCGAAGTGCAGTACTCTTTTAGGCGACCCTTTTATATTCCATTCTCCTGCGTCATCTTTAATTCCCAATTCAGTTTGATCAGAATTATTATTATCGTAGCAGGCCTCTACTGTTATTGGATCATATAGATTGAATATCGCATCAAATGCCACGTTGTCCTGTGGACCACCCTCTGGATCATCATAGACACTATCAGGATGGAGCAAAGCCGATACTGCTTTATTATTTCCAATCATATAAACCAATGGAATAAAACACTTATATAAATTTGTCTGCTGACCTTTTAATGCTTCATAATTTTCAACAGCATTAAGAAAATTTTGTATTCCTGACATTGATTCATATTCATTCATATACATCTCATATGTCTTTGAATTATTAAGGGCCTCTGTTCTTTCCTTTGCAATATCACTAGCTGAAAGCTTTTTAACAGCAAAAATAGGATTCTTTTCGGATAGTATTCCATCTTCTGTCCAAGTCATCTTAAGCCATGGTGGATTTCCAATCATCAAATCAAATCCACCATTTTCTTCAAATATATCAGCAAACTCCAACTCCCAATGCTGGAAACGTTGTGCTTCAGCTATACTATTTGCAACCGCAAGTCTTTCACTTCGTTCACGCAAATCATCGAGGCATACTTCTCCTAAATCATGATATTGGGCTTTAAACTCTAATGCTAATTGATCTCCCTCTGTAGTGTATGTAAGACCTTTTCCGTCATCATCGAATTTAAATACCATTTGGCCACTTGAATTGACATTAACAGCACGAATATTCCCTTCAAGAATTAATGACATATCAAAGAAAAACTCTTGTCGTGAAGGTAATAAATCAGCTTTATCAATAGGCCAAAACCAAAGTGCACACCAATAATCCATAGCTGCTTTCAGGCGAGCATATGGGCCAGCATTCTGAGCCTCCTCAGATTTAAAGATCTTTTTATAAATGGCATCTTTCTCTCTTATAGATTTATGTGAACCTTCTCCGACCTCAACATGACCATATACACTTAGTGGTTCCTCTGTTGCTTCTTCTATACGTTTGCGCTCATCAGCTGTTAACTTCCATAATCTATCAATGCTTTCAGACAATCTAAGAACAGTTTTAAGCTCATCTTCATCAAATTTAGATGTAAATTCTTTATTCCAAGCCTTTAACTTCTTAATATTCTCTGGTTCCAGACTCTTAATGACCTTATCTGTATAGTTAGCCATGCCTGGATCACCAAGAAGGAAATGATATATCTCCTTAGTATGCTCATGCTGACCTTTCTTTGTTCGCTCTTCACCTGGCATGATTCTTCTAGGTGCCTTTTCATACCATTTACCTGCTTCTAAAGCAGACTGAGAGTATACTTGTCTTCTGGCACCAATAAGTGAATTACCATTAACTAGCTGTGTTCCAAACCAAGGCACGTAAGCACCCTTGTAAATTGTATTTAACCATAACGAAACCTCCGCTAGCTCAACAGCTACCGGATTCAAATCACAACCATATACATTTCTATCAGCAATAAACATTTTTACTTTCTGTAATTCTTCAAAACGTTTATCGTAACTAATTGTCTCTCCGAGTTCTTCCTGCTTCTTAGTAAGATATGCCTCTGCAAGCTGGTTAATTGCTTCATTCAAGAATGCAGCACTGCCCATAGCAGGCTCACAAACTGTCAAATGAAGAATCTCATCAGCAGTTTTATCCTTCAGTAGTTCCTTAAGAGCATATTTAACAAGGCACTTAGTAAGTACCTCAGGTGTATAGTATGATGCAGACTTTTCACGTTCTCTTCCGGCGAGTCGATAAATAAAAGTACCCTTCTCATACATTCGAAGTTGTCCCTTCTTCTCACCTGACTCATAACGGACACGTTCTATCTTTTCATCGTAATTAACTAATTCGTTTTCTTTTACAAAATAGCCTACATCTAGTTCGTTGAATTTATCTCCAGCGCGTTTAACTTCATACAGATCCTCTTCTGCAATAAATCCCCTATAACTAAGAAGGGCCTCATACACAGCACCCATCTGATTGATTCCAAGCGCTGAATAAGATATTCTACCCTTTCTCTCTTTAGCATTTCCTGGTCGTGAAATACTCATTAGATCAACAATCTTAAGCATTGCACTATTTCTAAGTCTTGCTTTTGTAATAAGCTTTGTGTACTCCGGATCAAAGATATGTGCCTTCAAAGCTTCAATCGTGAAAACATCATGCATTGACGTTTTCTCAATCTCAATAGCTTTCTTATATGCTTCCAAATCTTCCGGATATCCAAAATAGGTCATATGAAATAGCTTCTTAAGAGTATCATCAATATAGTATCCCTCAGCTAAAGCCTCACTATCTTCCTTCACCTGATCACATACATCGCGTAGTCCCTCAAGTGAATATCCCTGTACATATGTCTGGGACTTCATAGGTGCGTAACCAAGCTCCGGTCTAGCCTCAATAAAAAGCATAAAAAGGAATCTATACATGTATCGTAAACACTCAAGTGTCAACTCTGCTGCATCAATTGGATTCTCTTCAAAATCTATGCCCTGTCTTGTTTTCATGTCATAGATGACTTCATTTCCAAGAATTTCGATACTTTCTCTCAACGCATATTTCAATGCATCCGATACACCTGCACTATGCTTATGAGAATTTTCATCCAATCCATCCAACACTATATTCCCATCAGATGGGCATAAACTCTCCTTATGGAGAAGAACAGTCATCGCCATAAATGTAGACTCCTCATGGCGACTGTAGATATCCTCCATCATAAACTGAAGATATCTTTTCTCATTCCACTTATTTCGATCAACAAGTGCAATCTGATTAATGCCTATGAGCAGAATAAACCTAGGTGCTTCCTCTCCTGCAAAGAAAAGCTTTGCAAGAATCTCATCATTTACAACATCTATAGAAGCACCACTCTCTTCTTCGTCATCACTCTGTTCAAAAATATATCCATTAAGAATGTCATCATCTCTTTCTGCAGCGACTGACAAAAAAGCCCATAACAAAGGAGCTCCATTTGTCTTAGTGACTTCATGGAAAATAGGTACATTTACTCCATCTGCTACTTCTTGAGTCGCGCTATTGATAGAACCATATCCAAGCGCATCTAAATAAAGAGTAGCAAGTTCCTGAACTAAAGGCTTACTTACTTCCTCGTTCTTTGACCTAAGATATCTGTCACGGATGTTATAATACTGAGTTCTTACATCACGAAGTTTCTTCCATGGCAATTGTATTTCTTCAGTCTTTTCTTTTTCCTTCCACTTCTTTATCGTATCTTCAGCATTGTCCTGAAAAATAGAAGTGAAGTAATGGTTTGTGTAGTATTCATTTTTATTTTCAATTCCTGTCAGAATCATTTCCATGTTATCTCACTCCTGTTACAACTGCGATAATTCTAATGTATGGGTTCTCTTCAATTTCCAACGTATCCTTTTCCCAATCCATGAAGTTTGAAAAGATAGCCTCTATTTCTCTTTCCTTCTCGGACTTTTTACGTTCCATTCCTGGGATTCCTAAATCAAAGAGAGTAAGCTGCGCATCTTTATGTCTTAACTCAAGAGCTTCTAATCTCTCCATTTCCTCATAGATATATGGATCCGTTTTCGCCTTATACTCTGCGCACTTGTCAGACATAATCTTCTTTGCACGTTCAACAACATCATTTAAAAGAGTCTGTCCTTTAGCTATTTGTTCCTCAGAAATTTGCTGAGTATTTGGTGCCTTCATATTAAGATGAGTTTTTTGCATAACTTCACTCATCGTCATAACATTTTCAAACTGCCCATTCCTATAGCTGACACCAAACCATTCATCAACAACCGTTGTTGATTTTCTATTAGGAATTAGTCCCGCAACGATGAATATCATTTCACTATCATCTATATCTTTTGAGAGCCCAAGCACTGGAACCTCGCTTCTCTTATAGAAGACACCAGCCTTATCTTCAATCCAGTTAAAGATTGGATGAAGTTTCCATAGAAACTGAGTTGCCTGCCATGCTGTTTCAGCCAAATCGTTTTGCATACAGCGTTTCATATCTTGTAGACAATACTCTCTGTCTGGAGATAATCTAAGATAATCATCCGATGGCATAGCCTCAGGTGGCATAAGTTTTCTAATTCGTTTCTTTACGTTTTCTGTAAGCTTAATCTCTACTCCTTGAGTTCCTGTTAAGTCAGAATATTTTATTTCTTCTGTATCCGTAAAAATATCCAAGGCATTTTTTACATAATCAAGATCTGAGAACAGCGTCTCTTCATCACTATACTCAACCTTAACTTCTTTCTCATCTCCAAGTCCCATTAGTAGTTCCAAAGGATCAAACTCTTCTTCATCAGAGTCAAGAAGCTTTTCAAAAGCATCTGCTCCTGCACCACTTTCAATTGCTTTCGCAGTTTCTTCTTCCTCTTCTCCCTGGTTGAACTTTCCAAAGAGCATGGCCGGATCTCCAATATTCTTAAGAGCCTGTTCCTCTTTCTTTACCAAGATTTCCATAATACGAGCATCGCCCTTAATTCTTGGATTATCACTATCAATAAGCATATATCTGATATCTGGTTGCTCACGCTGTCCATAACGATCAATACGACCATTTCTCTGTTGGAACACCATAAATGACCAAGGAATATCAAAGTGAATCAGTCTATGTGACAGATAATGTAAATTGATACCCTCAGATGCAACATCAGATGCAACAATGACTCTGATAGGAGATTCTGCTCTACCAAATTCATCAACAATACGCTGAAGCTCTTTATCGCTCATTCCACCATGCATTACCTCAAGCTGATTGTCCTTTAATCCTAAATCCTTTTTGAGATTTTCAGCAAGGTAACGCATTGTTTCTATACGCTCTGTAAAAATAACAAGACGATCATCATTTTTACTTGGAGCCCATCCATACTCTTGGCTCTTTAAAAGAGCAATCAACTTTGCGTATCTCGAAAAATCTGCTGGCGTAATCAGCTCTAATGCATTTTTTAATTCTTTTAAAGAGGCAATATCAGGCATATCTCCATCTGGATATTTCTTCTCAAGCTTTTTAATTCTTGTCTCTAAGCTCTTAATACATGCCGCTGGTGAAGAAAATAAAGATTTTTCAAGACTAGTCTTAAAGAGAATTCCTTTTCCTCTTGCTCTTGTCTCATCCATCTGCAGTTTCATATCTGCAAAAATATCATAAGCAGCTTCTTCTCGCGCAGACGCAGCACATCGCTCAATAGTAATTACACGCTCTTTAAAAGCGCCAGAGACCTGATCCTGAATATCTTTCTTGAATCGTCTGATAAGGAGCCCCTGTATATCATCTTTTGTATAGTTTTCTTCATCAGCAATTGCAGTCGGATCCAGCATATTCATCAGAGATGCAACCGACTGTCCTTTACCATCATGAGGAGTTGCTGTAAGCATAATTAAAGTATCTGAGCGATTAGCAAGTAATGACGCAAGCTTACTTCTCTGAGAACTTCTATCTCCTCTTTTCGCAACGTTATGTGCTTCATCGATAACAATAATATCCCACCATGCATTCTCGAGATGGGTACGATACTCAAGGTCATTCTTCAGTGTATCAACTGAAATAATGGTCTTATCATAATAGAAGAACGGATTATAATTGGTCGGAATCTTTGCTCTTACACTTTGAATTCTTGATGAGTCCAGACGTACAAGCGGAATTGTAAATCTGTTCCACATTTCTTTTTGGAACTGTGTCATCATACTCTTCACAGTAACTACAAGAATTCTCTTTCCCTTGCCACGAGCAATTAACTCTGACATAAGAATTCCTGCTTCAAGTGTCTTACCAAGACCAACAGTATCTGCAATCAAAATTCTCTGACGGGTATTATTAAGTGCCATCTGAGCAGGCTCAAGCTGATAAGGCATCAAGTCCATTGCAGCCTTATCTCCAATATGAATCTTATTGTCAGTTGGTATTTTCCCTCTCCACTGACTCTCAATATATACTTTAGATTTTCTAAAGAACGCAGAATCATCCGGCACAAGTGTGACCTTCGCCGGATCAACAATTTCTATATCATCTTCAACATCCACAAGGAACATTGACTCATAATCTTTGACAAGCTGAGAAAGACCTATTACATGTAAGGTCTGGTTTCCTAAACTATTAGTCTCAACTTTTTTTACCATCCATTCCTCACCACGAACGATAATTCTCATTCCTGGTGCATACTTAACTTCTAACTGTTCCATGAGTAATCTCTCCTACTCCACTATTTATTTTCGCTTTTCTCAAAATGAATTAAGTCTCCGAAATCACAATCAAGCTCCATGCAAATCTTTTCCAAGACGCTCATAGACACAGTCTCACCTCTGCTCATCTTGGCAAGTGTACTGCTGCTAATTCCAATGTTTTCGTTCTCAACAAGATCCATCTTTTTCATATTCTTGTCGATCAATAATTTCCATAATCCGTTATAAGATACAGCCATATAATTCCTCTCTTATGGGGATTACCCATCTTGGTGAAGGACCCGAAAGTCCTCATAAATAGTCCTAGTGTACATTATACGCTCTTAAGCATATATTTTCAAATACAATTTTCGACTTTTCGAAAGTTGGCTTCGAATTAATAGCTAATTAGTTTTATTTTTGTAACAATGTTTGTGATTTTCCTATCAAAGGTATTCTGCACTTCGCGCAGCACCATCTTCGATGGTGTCAGGGCGCGTCTTCGCAAAGTGGCGAGCAGTGCTTTTTTGTACAAAAAGCTATTATCCGCTCGTTGGTGGCACATCCCCAATCCCCTTGAACAAGCTAATCGCTTGGCTACGCAATTCTTACGAATCGCTTTATTTTACTGTTGGAAAATTCTTCAGAAATGAAAAAAGAGGGGAACCCATAAGTCTTAAACCTACAGATTCCCCAAATAGAATTATCGAGTGATATTGTGTTTTCTGACACGTTCCTTCTTCTGTTCTTTATCGTCCTTCAAGAACTGGTCGATGTCGTATTTTGCTCTTTGGATCTCCTGCATATCTTTCTTAGCCTGGCGATATTCACCATATAACTTTTTCTTTTCTGCAAGAACCTCCGCATACTCAGCATTCAGTTCTTTTACCTTTGGAAGCTTCTTGACTCCCAACTCATCAAAGGCATTCTTAGCAGCCTTATGAAGCAGAATCTCCTGCTGATATTGTCAATATTGGTTTACACTTTATTCTCAAGAATGTTCGACCTTATGCA
>OGDS01001394.1_pt1 | contig 18613 bp, 10 predicted proteins | sample 1570351 | NCBI WGS metagenome assembly OGDS01 (sample SAMEA2581974, study PRJEB24529) | metagenome | biome: Human gut stool | place: China | collected 2011
ATTATTTTATTCATTGTATGCAGATTGACTATAATGATGGGTGCTTTTGCACAAGAAGCCCCCTCCTCTCCAATAATCAAGGCAAGAGACAATAAAAGTACTGAGTTTTTCAAAAACAAAAAACTTCAATCTCCGATCTCCCCAATGGTCCTTTTCAGTCAGAAAATCACAGGGGTTGTTTATACTGAAGGAGGAAAAGAGGTACTAATAGGCGCGAGCGTTATCGAAGTGGGTAGTACTAATGGTACTATAACTGATATTGATGGAGAATATAGTATAGGCATTTCTAAGGCCGACAAAAAAATTCTCCAAGCAAGTTATCTGGGTTATGAAACAAAACAAGAAAGAATTGGAGGCCGTAGGGTGGTGAACTTCTTCCTAAAAGAAAGTTCACAAGCCTTAGACAAATAAAACCACACACTATCACTAAACTTTTTATAAAACAGCAATATGAAAAAAATTATTTCTATTTTTTTATTGTTATACATTACTTTACCGATAAATGCTCAAGATAAAACAAATGAGCTATCGGGATTTATTATACACAAACAAGAAAATGGGTCTAATGGTTCATTAGACGGTGCCAATATCTTTTTGATCTATGCAAAAGACACACTGAAAACAACAAGCATAAATGGAGTATTCCGTTTCAAACCCATAAAAACAGGAAAAGCAAAACTCATTATCACTGCAATAGGGTGTCGGAAAGTTGAAAAAGAATTAAATATAATAGCTGGAAAGAATTCTAATCTTTACATAGAAATTTTGGATGAATCCATCCAACTGGAGGAAGTCACCATCAAGGGCAGAATCCCCATTGTGACCCAAAATGGCGACACGCTAATATTCAACCCGAAGGCAGTCAACATACAAGAAGGGGATGTCGCTATGAATATAGTCGAGCAACTTCCCGGAACAGAGACTGACGACCATTCCGTCAAAATCATGGGAAAACAAGTAACCAAAACTTATATAGACGGCAGACTAATATTCGGAAGTGACCCAATGGCAGCACTAAAGAATCTTTCTGCAACAGATGTATTAAAAATCAAGGCTTATGATGAATATGAAAATACGAAAACAAAAAAACTAATGTACAGAGGGGATCTCACCAGAGTGCTCAACATAGAAACCAAAAGCAAACTCATCAGCTCATGGAAAGCACACCTATTGGCTAGTACAGGCAGCAACATGGACTCAAAGAACGACAGAGGAAAGTTCCGTAAAGGGCTCGGACTCACCACTAACTTTTTCTCCGAGAAATTTTTACTCACAAGTAATGTATTTCACAATAATATCAACCGAAAATCAAATAATATCAAAAATGTTCTTTCCATTTCCGATCCTGGTAGTACTTACAACGAAACGACTTATGCAGATCTGGCTACGGAACGCTCATGGGACACAGAAAATGGAACATACGGTACATTTAGAGCATTTTACACTTTCGGATATAATCGCGATAATACAAATACACGATCCGAACAACATTATTTTCCTGGCAACAATTATCAGCAGCGCCTTTATGAAGAACAAAATAGCAACAGTGACAGAAAACAAAATCACTATTCCGAATTTTCTTTCTCCAATTCAAATGACAAATGGGGAGAATTCCGTTGGAACCAGCTTATAACATATAACAACAACAAAGATTGGCAATCGCTTTACATCTATAATGAAGAAAACAATCTTCAAACATCGAAAAGCCTGATGCATTACGATAATCTAAACAAGAATTTTCATGTGAAGGAAGATGTCAGTTATGTCAACAGTATTACCGACAGAATCGGATATACATTAGAAAGTTCAGTAGATATAAATAAAGGCAAAAATCATTCATTACGGATAGACACATTAGAAAGTTCGACAACACAAACTTATCTGACTATTCCATCAAAACTCCGCAATACGGAGTGGAACGGCAATGCGCAATTAATATATATACTGAATCCAGAAAATGACACCCAAATATCTTTTGACTATTCCGTTAAATACGAAAACGGATGGAAACACCAATTCGCCTGGAATATGTTGAGCCCCACAAATCCACAAACAGACGAAGCCAATACATATAGTTATAAAATAAATAACCTGACACAAAAACAGGAAGTTTCATTTCACTTTTTTCCCTTTCAAAAAACAAGTTGTGACATTTCAGCCGGACTGAAGGAAACTACACTTAAGCGGAAAGAAAAAGAAATGGACAACTACCGTAAAACATTCATCTCTCCAACAGTAGCAATATCTTTTGTGCATACAGATATAACAAAGTCATGGAGTGCCGCTTACAGACTGCATAATTTTGCACCAAACATAGTGCAGTTACGCCCACAAATAGATAACAGCAATCCTTACATGCTGCGCAGTGGAAATCCCAACTTAAAACAATCATATCTACATTCGTTCCTCTTCAATTGCAATCGTATGTTAGGAAAACATAACCACACCATAGGTGTTATTATCAATGCCTCTATCCGCCAACACTCTCCTGTTGCAAAGACAACCTATTACAATGCCGAAACTTATCTATCGGGATTGCAATACACAGCACCTGCACACAGTTCTCTAATTAGTTTTGAAAACGTAGAAGGATATTGGGACATAAAAGGCAAACTGATATGGCAGGCTCCTATACGTAGTATAAAATCCAAATATGCCTTATCTACCGGATTCAACTACGAACATAACCCATATTATATAGGAGAAAATAAGACTACAACACGTACCTATGATCCATCGCTCGAACATTTTCTACTCTGTAATCTAACTAAAAGATTAAAAATAACAATCAGTGCCAATACTCATTATGTACATAGCATCAATACTGAAAATTATACAAGTAAAACATTCTATCAAACGGCAGGAGCAACATTTGATATAAGCCAAATATGTAAATACTTCTATCTAAGTAGTCATTATAATTTCATTTTCAGCCGTGATTATGGAATCAATAAAGAGATTAACCGCAATCACACCCTAAACTTGAACATAGGCTGTAAAGTGTTAAATCGCAAAGGAGACATTAGTATTGCCGCATATGATCTACTAAATAGTCATCGGACTTTCAACAGCCAAATGTATTCCAACTACATTCAAAACACGTGGACAAATTATTATGGACGGTTTTTCACCATAAATTTTGCTTATCGGTTTGGTAAAGTGAAATCGAACTACGAAGGTACTACAAACGATGGAAGCATACGCGAATATAGGCCGATGTCAGATAAAATGTGAATTTCATAGCTATCCAAATGAAAGATAACTATACCAGTTATATTGACCGAGAAAACTTCGGGCGGTATTTTACCATAAATTTCTCCTGGAAATTCAGAAAGATCAAATCGAACCGGATGGATATTTCAAGAGGAGTTGCATGGTAATATGAATAAGAAATCTATTAATCATTTAAAATAAAAAGTATGAGTAATCCTATTGTCGAAGTTAAACACTTATCTCATCGTTATAGTGTAGATTGGGCCATTCGCGATATCAATTTTTCTATTGAAAAAACAGGAATATTAGGTCTGTTAGGGTCTAATGGGGCAGGTAAGTCCACCACTATGAATATCATCTGTGGAGTTTTAAATCAAACGGAAGGAGATGTATTTATCAATGGCATCGATCTACGAAAAAATCCGGTTGAAGCCAAAAAACATATTGGTTTCTTACCTCAAAAGCCACCCCTCCATCCGGACTTGACTGTCGACGAATATCTCATACACTGTGCCACACTGCGGAGAATGGAGAAATCAAAAATTCGTGAAGCTGTAGAAATAGCTAAAGAACGTTGCGCTATTGCCCATTTTAGCAAACGACTTATAAAGAATCTTTCAGGCGGGTATCAACAAAGAGTAGGAATTGCACAGGCTATTGTACATAATCCTCCATTCGTAGTACTTGATGAACCTACAAACGGGCTTGATCCTAACCAAATTGTCGAAATACGCAATCTGATTAAAGAAATTGCTGAAGATCATTCTGTCCTACTCTCCACTCATATCCTGTCGGAAGTGCAAGCTACCTGCAATGATATTCGCATGATTGAACATGGTAAAGTCGTATTTTCAGGTAGTATGAAAGACTTTGATAACTATGTGGTTCCAAGTAGTTTCACCGTTACATTTGCCCTTCCCCCTTCTATAGAAGAACTAGCAAAGATAGAACATGTGTTGAATATAGAAGAACTCTATCCCGGTACATTCCGAATACGCTTTGATGACGATGAGAACATAACTGAACGAGTAGTAGCCTTAAGCATACAAAACGGATGGCGGCTGAAAGAAATCACGATGGAACGCTGCTCTCTTGACATAATCTTTGCACAACTATCGGGAAAACTTAAAAATAATATCTAACATGACGGATTTAAAGATTATAATGCGTATTGCCCGAACCGATCTGGCTATTTTATTCTATTCGCCGATTGCATGGTTCATATTGATTGTTTTCTCATTCCTGACAACAGCAAGTTTTACGTCATTGATGGAGAATATAGTGACCGACTATGATCTGTCAGGCGGCAAGGAAGTATCTTTGAGCGGTATCTGCTTCTTAGGTAGTTACGGCTTTTTGTCCTCCGTCGTATCAAACATATACATCTATATTCCATTGTTGACAATGGGACTCATCAGTCGCGAAACGGCATCGGGTTCAATCAAACTGGCATATTCATCCCCAGTCACCAGTGGTCAGATCGTATTAGGTAAATATCTTGCAGCCATCGGATTTGGTTGCTGTCTGATGCTTGTCCCGATAGCCAGTGCTATTTATGGCAGTTTGGTAATCCCTTCTTTTGATTGGGCTCCTGTACTAGTCGCCCTTCTAGGACTCTATTTATTAATATGCGCCTATTGCGCTATCGGGCTCTTTATGTCCTCACTCACGACTTATCAAGTAGTAGCAGCAGTTGGGACTCTTATTATATTAGCTATACTGAATTTTGTAGGAAAGATCGGCCAGGAATACGATTTTATACGCGAACTGACTTATTGGCTGTCAATAAACGGAAGAACAATCGATATGCTGAATGGAGTAATTCGGAGTGAAGATGTGATTTATTTCGTGGTCGTAGTAACCCTTTTCCTGACATTTACCACTTTCAAACTTACATCCGACCGGCGCACTATCAGTCGTTTCCGGCAAGCAATCAGCTATCTGGGATTTTTTGTCGCAGCAATGGCAATTGGCTATTTCACTTCACGTCCGGGAATGATTAAGGTATGGGATACAACACGCACTAAACTAAACTCACTTACCGAAAATAGCCAACACGTATTAGCAAAATTGACAGGACCGGTAACTATTACCAATTATGTTAACCTACTTGATAACAAATCATATCGCTACCTCCCTATCATGAAGAAAGCGAATGAAACAATCTTCGAACCTTATTGTCTCGCTAAACCGGACCTGCAAGTGAAATATGTCTATTATTATGATTTCGCCCCCAACGGCGTTGCAAATAATCCTAAGTTTCAAGGCAAAACAGTAGATGAGATGCGTGATTATATGACCATGATTTATAACTTGAATCCTCATTTATTCAAATCTCCGGCAGAAATCCGCCAAATCATCGACCTGCGTGAAGAACAAAATACATTTGTTCGCATTATGGAAACGCAAGATGGAAAACGTACCTTCATCCGTGATTTTGAAGATATGGATGCAACGCCATCCGAAGCGGAAATTACAGCAGCCATCAAAAAGATGATTTCAACTCCTCCCACTGTTGCCTTTATCAAAGGAGACGGTGAACGTGAGGTGTCCAAATCCGGTGACCGCGATTATAGCAACTTCTCCATTGAGAAATATTCTAGAGCCGCCTTAATCAATCAAGGCTTTGATGTATGCGAGATCGATATTTCTCACGGAGACACCATTCCTTCCCTAATCAATATTGTGGTTCTTGCAGAAATGAGAACTCCGCTTACTGAAAAAGGGAAAAATCAACTGGAAACTTACCTGGCTCGTGGAGGTAATTTGTTTATTCTCACCGATACAGGCAGACAAGAAGTTATGAATCCTTTTTTAAGCAAACTCGGTATCAAGATGGAAGAATACCAACTGGCACAATCTTCCGCTGATTTCTCTCCTAATCTGATTCTAGCCAAGGCAACCCGTGAATCGGGAAAACTTACATTCGGATTCAAAGATGATTTTCCCAAATATGATTTACGTGTCTCTATGCCCGGATGTGTAGCCCTTACATGCTCCGACAACGATTACGGCTTCCAATATACTCCGATTCTTGAAACAAATGCCAAAGGTGTATGGATTGAAAAAGAACAAACAGATTTACAGGAATCACCAGTAGAATGTAATGCTTCGGCAGGAGAGAAAGAACAAACCTATATCACAGCCTATGCCCTTTCACGCCAACTGAAAGATAAAGAGCAGCGTATTATCATCTCTGGTGATGCGGATTGCATAAGCAACACCGAACTGACTCTTTTACGCGAAGGATATAGATCAGGAAACTTTAATCTGATTATCGAAAGCTTCCGCTGGCTTTCCGGAGGAGAATTTCCAATCGACATACGCCGTCCCCATTGTACCGACAATAAACTTTCGATCGGAGTGAAAGATATTGGTACAATGAAAACTATTTTCATAATCATTATACCAGCTATCCTCTTACTTATAGGAGTTGGCATCTGGTTTTTCCGCAGAAGAAATTAATAAGAGAAAAAGATGAACTTAAGACTTATACTTAGAATAGCCCGTACCGAACTAGCGGTACTCTTTTACTCACCGGTCGCATGGTTGCTGCTGGTCGCATTTACATGCCAAGTAGGATTCGACTTTATGAATATCCTGACGGAAATAGTAAAAATAAAAGCATTGGGCAACACGATCACTTTTAGCGTCACAGCCGGTTTTGTCCTTGGTCTCAAAGGAATATATGAAGTAATACAAGAAACCATTTATCTGTATATTCCTTTATTAACCATGAATTTAATGAGTCGTGAATATTCATCAGGTTCTATCAAACTACTTTATTCATCACCGGTAAGCAGTGTTCAAATCATTACCGGCAAGTTTGTTTCAATGGTGGTATTTGCCCTAATCTTTGTCATCATCCTTGCCCTACCGACAATCGTAATGTTTATCTCCGTGCCGCATGTCGATATTACACTTATCTTGGCGGGATTGTTATCCATGTTTCTGTTGATACTGACCTATTGTTCTATCGGTCTCTTTATGACCACACTCACATCTTACCAGGTTGTGGCAGCTGTTGCCACCCTTTCCGCATTAGCATTTCTCAATTATGTGGGAGGAATTGAACAGGAGTCCATATTCTTTAGAGAAATTACTTATTGGCTATCCATTAAAGGACGTGCCAGTGAGATGGTTGGAGGATTGATATGTAGCGATGACGTTATCTATTTCCTTGCCGTAATTTTATTATTCCTCTGGCTATCGGTCATTAAACTGAATAATGAAAAAACACGTCGCTCACTCCTTTCAAAAACAATGCGCTATGCCTTAGCTGTATGTACCATTATAGTTATCGGCTTTGTCAGTTCCCGTCCGGCAATGATGGGCTTTTATGATGCTACCCGCAGCAAACAACGTACACTTTCAGAAGAAAGCCAGAAAGTAATGGAGCAATTGTCCGGACCTATGACGATCACAACTTACGTCAATATTTTCGATAAAGAATTTGATGTCGCTTCTCCAAGAGAGCAAAAAGAGGATATGGCACGCTTCAAAATGTACACACGTTTCAAACCAGAGATAAAAATGGAGTATGTTTACTATTACTCTACACCGAAAGACAGCACCCTTTATCGCCAATATCCGAATAAAAACATTCGTGAGATAGCTTATGAAGTTGCCAAGAAGAAGAACTTCAATCCTAAAAAGCTTAAAAGCGCCGAAGAACTGAAAGAAAAAATAGACTTGGCTAAAGAAAATTATCGATTTGTGCGGGTTGTTGAACGTGGCTCCGGTGAACAAGCCCGCCTTCGTTTGTTCGACGATATGGAATATCACCCTTCTGAAACAGAAATCTCCGCAGCATTGAAGAAAATGCTTGTTACTCCTGTGAAGGTAGGCGCCATCACAGGACATCAGGAACGTTCCACCACTAAAAAGGGAGATCAGGATTACTCACTTTTCGCCACACATGGACGCTTTCGTTATTCCATGATTAATCAAGGTTTTGATTTGGTGGAACTGAATCTAAAGGATATGAATGATATACCAAGTAATATCAATATATTACTTATTGCTGAAATGCGTTCTTCCATGAGTTCCAAAGAACAAGAAATCATAGACCGTTTTCTTGAACGCGGAGGTAATATGATGATTATGGGCGACGTCGGACGTCAGGAAGTAATGAATCCTTTACTCCGGAAAGTCGGTTTAAAACTGTTGCCGGGAATCATTGCACAACCTTCTGATGTTAATCCCGGAGACCTCGTTCTCGCGAAAGCTACCCAGATAGCCGCCGACAGTATAGGAGGCTTCTACAAACGTATGGTTGACAGGCAGAAGCATAGTGCAGTCACCATGCCATCGGCTGTTGCTCTGGAAGTTGTCGATACAACAAAATTCCATCCAATAGTTTTATTGCAAAGCAACGCCCAACAGACATGGATTGAGTATCAAACAAAAGATTTTTTGAATGACTCCCTTTCATTAGACTCTCTTCAAGGTGAAAAGTTAGGAGCCTATCCCACGGCAATAGCGTTAACCCGCAAGATTAAAGCCAAAGATAAAAAACAACGGATCATTGTGTTGGGGGATGCAGACTGTTTCAGTAATGCCGAACTACAAAAAAGCTCAAGACCGGGTATCTATTCATTCAACTTCAATATGATTCCCGGTTCATTCCGTTGGCTATGCTATAATAAATTTCCGGTATCTTCTTCCAGAGCCCCTTATCTTGAAAAAGATATCAGCCTGACTCCTATTGATCTATCTACTATCAAAATTATCTATTGCTATGGCATCCCATTTATTATTGGTCTGTGTGGTATTTGGATATGCTGGAGGAGAAGAAAACGATAAAAAGAGAGAACAGAGAAACTTCCGGCAAGCAGATTTCATGCCTGTCGGAAGTCTAATTCTTTCATAGACTCCTTCAAAACTACGCCTTCAACCGCATCACAAACCGACTCCCCTTACCCAATTCGCTCTCTACCGTCAGCGTACCGCCATGAGCTTCCACAAAATCCTTGGAAATAGATAACCCCAAGCCACTACCTTGCACTTTCGTTCCGGGTACACGGAAATAACGGTCGAAGATACTTTTGTGATAACGCGGGTCAATGCCTTTGCCAAAGTCTTGGACATACAATTCAATCCAGTTTTCATCCTGTTTAGCACCAATAACCACATGCCCGTTTTCTTTTGAATAACGAATAGCGTTACTTAACAGATTCGTCAATACCCAAGCAATCTTCTCGCTGTCGACAAACAGTTTACCGATTTTCTCCTCCGGATACTCCACTTCTATCTGAATATTAAACTTATCCGCTTGCACCTGATTAGCTTTGATCGCATACTCAATCAGTTCAATCGGTTTGGTGATCTTCGGCATCAACTGTAATTTACCAGCTTCCACCTGCGTCATGTTAAGCAATTCTCCGGTGATACTTAACAAACGTTCGCTATTCTCCTTGATACTCTTTGAAAGCTGTTCCTGCTCATCATTCAGCGCACCGACACGCTTATCCTCAAGCAGTTGTAGACTCATCATAATAGCAGCAATCGGAGTTTTCAATTCATGCGAGATCGTTGAAATAAATGTAGTCTTGGCAGAATCCAGTTCTTTGAATTCCGTGATATTCTTAAGTAAAATGACATCACCCAGTTTGCGAGGTTCCCCTTTTTCAGCCTCCGTATTAATGATCGGGACATAAGAGACCTTAAAATAACTTTCCTTATTATCCGCATAAATTTTTAAAGCCTCTTTCTGATCGCTTGGCGTCACCAACTCACGAATTAGTCGGCGGAGCAGGTCATTCTTCAAAGAAAGTTCCTCTGCCGATTTACGAATCACATTCTCCCGTTTCATATTCAGAATACTTAAGGCTTCATCATTGATAAACAAAACCTCACGTTCTGTATTCAGACCGATAATCGGGTCGTTAATACTGTTAACAATAGCTTCTATAAACTTTTTAGCAGAAAGAATATCCGACAAAGTACTGGCACGATATTCAGTCAAACGCTCCGCCATCCGGTTGAAACTGTCAGCCACTTCACGGAACTCTTCATTGTCACTCATGTCGAGACGCTTCTCATAGTTATGATTGGCTATTTCAAGAATTCCTTCTTTCAGCTCCTTAATCGGCTTGCTGATAGAACGAGGCAACCAATAAAGCAATATCAGTCCGGTCAAGATACAGATTCCCCCTGTTATGGAGATCCATAGCAATGCACGTTCCAAGGCAGGCATAGCAGCAGGACTATCAGGCTCTGTCGCAGTCAGAGTTTGAAGATTCACTACTGAAAGTGTTACCAACAAAATAATCATTCCTGCCAACATCCCAATGCCAAGAATCAGTTTCGTTTTAATATTCATAACGTTCATACGATTAATATTATGCAAGTATAATCAAATCTACATTAGCTTGCGACAAATTATTTAAAAACTTTCTATATCCCAGTATAGAACAAATAGCGTATGGCAGCCTCAAATTAGGAGTTCCCATACACACTGTCGATATCTGTTTCTCTTTACAAACCTTGACGATGCTCCCCAAAATGTCTTTCGACTGTACCTGGACAACTTCTCCCCCAAGTTCCGCCACCAGTTTAAAATGATTCAACAAATACCGTTGACTGGCCAAATCAATTCGATCCATACTCTCTCTCGGAGTCTGAACATACAAAGCTATAAAAGTAGTATTATACCGGGTTGCCAACTTTGCCGCCTTTCTGATAATTCGCCGGGGTGTTTTCTCGTGACTACTGATACAAGCCATAAACTTCTCATGCCGAAGTCCGACGGCTACTCCCATCATCACTTCATTCTCCACCTTTTTTTCTACCCGCAACGCCACTTCCTTCAGAGCCAACTCACGCAATTGAAGAATATTCTCGGTTCTAAAGAAATTATCCAATGCTGTCTGAATCTTTTCCGGACGATAGATCTTTCCCGCTTTCAAACGGGCAATCAGTTCTTCTGCCGTCAAGTCAATATTCACCACCTCATCCGCTTCCTGAAGCACACTGTCGGGCACCCGTTCTTTCACTTCAATCCCCGTAATCTCCTGCACTTCTTCATTCACGCTTTCGATGTGCTGAATATTGATTGCCGAAATCACATTGATTCCTTCATCCAACAATGTCATTACATCTTGCCAACGTTTCTCATTCAGACTTCCTTCCACATTGGTATGTGCCAATTCATCCACTATCACAATTTCGGGATGAAGGCGAATAATAGAATCTAAATCCATTTCTTCCAATTCCTTTCCCTTATAGAAGATTTTACGTCGCGGAATGACAGGAAGTCCTTCTAGCATCCCTTCCGTCCCGACACGTCCATGAGTCTCGATATAGCCGATTTTCACGTCCACACCATTTTCCAACAGTTCATGTGCCTCCTGAAGCATACGATATGACTTTCCCACACCGGCTATCATACCGATATAGACCTTAAACTTACCTCGCTGAGATCTCTTTATCAGATCCAGAAAATGCTGTACACTTTGTTCTCTATCATCCATTATGTTGCTCTGTTATTTTAAACATCCTAACCCGTAGCAATCATCACGATCACCACGGGTTCACAAAAATTCATGAGTTTATTTTATGGCCTTAAAGTTACGCCAAATACTAGATGGGCATCCTCCAAACGCGGATTCCATATAGCTTGCACAAATATAGGCAATGAAAACTTATCATTAAAATTGATAGCTTTCGTTGCTTTCAAAGCAAGGTTCGTCACTGCAAAACCATTCACATTATATTGCGGAGTTTCATAAGGAACCACTCCACAGGTAGCATTCAAGTCTACCCCTTTTACGCTGAACGGATAATTCAGTGCTTCGGAAGAAGAATAGGCCTGGTTTTCTTCCCCCTTGTCAGTCATCTTTCTGTCAGCACCGGCAAACATGGTATACCATGCAATAGACAACGGAAATTTTTCAACAGGAAGCGTATAAGCTAATCCTGCTTCAAAATGATGTCCGGTGTCGCCACTCTTAAAATGGAAATAATCATTTGTAAGTTCTCCATTGGCTACATCAGCTTGTCCGTTCCACCAAAGACTGGCTACTGAAAGTGTCGGTCCTGCTTCACCAAACTTATAAGCTGCAGTGAGGTCAATTTCTTTATTACTCTCACTCAAACTGGTTGATCCCCATGCAGTAAGTGAGAAATTACCTACGCTAACTCCCAAAGTCGGTTGAAAAGAAGCGGCACCACCCTGATAAATACCACGCCATACATACGAACTTACCAAATCACCTTGTATAGTAAACTCTTGTGCTTGTGCATTGCCAGTTCCCAACATACATACGGCCGCTACAGCCATTGTTCCTAAAATACTCTTTTTACTAAAAATACTTTTCATACTTTTTATCTAATTCTATTTTATGTTCCTGTAAAAAAGCAGCGCCCCATCCCCCCCTGTTTATTTGAACCGCTGGTATCACCCAAACGATTCGGACAGGAACGCTGCTCCTGATCTTCATCTACTTATTACTTTCTTCAAGAGCTATATTCAATTTCAGCACATTCACCTTTTCTGTTCCCAACAATCCCAGGAACGGTTTTTCGATGCTTTTATCAACAATCGCTCTTACTTGTTCTTCTGTTAATCCGCGTGCTTGTGCCACTCTCCTCACTTGTACGTACGCACATCGGGGAGTGATGTTAGGATCCAGTCCCGAAGCACTGCCCGTAACCATTTCGGCAGGTACATCCGCACGGTTCAAATAAGGATGATGTACAAGGAAAGTATCGATACGTGCTTTCACTTCATCCAAATATTCCTGATTCGTAGGGCCTTTGTTGCTACCGGAAGAACTACTAGCGTCATATCCGTCTCCGGCAGAAGAAGGACGTCCCCAGAAATAAATATCTTTTGTAAACATCTGGCCCACATTAGCTGCTCCCACTACTTTCCCATCCAGCGTAGCTACCTCGGCATTTCCCTTATTAGGACCTGCAACCTGCGCAAACAACCACAAGATAAGGATATAGAACACGGAGAAAAAGACACAAAAAGCAAGTGTTATTTTTAATGACTTCAATAAAGTTTTCATTGCTATTGTTTTTTAATTAAAAGAATAAACCTACCAATAAATCTATCAACTTGATTCCCACAAAAGGAACAATCACACCACCCAAACCATAGATCAACAGATTACGGCGAAGTAAAGCACTCGCACCTATCGGTTTGTATTGCACTCCACGCAAAGCCAGCGGAATCAGAATCGGAATAATAATCGCATTAAAAATAACCGCTGAAAGAATGGCGCTTTCAGGACTATGCAGATGCATGATATTCAGAGCTGCCAATTCAGGAATAGCAATCATAAACAAGGCCGGAACGATCGCAAAATACTTCGCTACGTCATTGGCGATAGAGAAAGTGGTCAGAGTGCCGCGTGTCATCAGCAATTGTTTACCGATTTCCACAATCTCGATCAGTTTCGTCGGATCGTTATCCAGATCGACCATATTACCGGCTTCCTTCGCAGCCTGTGTACCACTATTCATGGCTACACCTACATTAGCTTGTGCCAGAGCAGGAGCATCGTTCGTTCCGTCTCCCATCATTGCAACCAATTTACCAGCCTGCTGTTCCTTCTTGATATATTCCATCTTATCTTCCGGTTTAGCTTCAGCGATAAAATCATCCACACCGGCTTTTTCGGCAATATATTTTGCAGTTAACGGGTTATCTCCTGTCACCATGACCGTCTTCACTCCCATCTTACGCAGACGTTCGAAACGTTCCTGAATACCCGGTTTGATAATATCCTGCAACTCAATGACACCGGTCACTTTCTTGTTTACACATACTACCAACGGCGTACCACCATTACTGGAGATAGAAGAGATGACCTCTTCCACTTCTTTTGGGAATTCATTTCCTGCACCTTCCACCATCTTACGGATAGCGTCGAAAGCACCTTTACGAATTTGCGTTCCATCTGCCAGGTCTACTCCCGAACATTTGGTTTCAGCCGTAAACTTAATCATTCGTGCTCCCGTTGTATTCAGGTTACGCATACGGATGCCCGACTCGCGTCCCAGTTCTACGATAGACTTACCTTCCGGCGTTTCATCGGACAAGGAAGACAACAGACAAGTCTCTACAAAATCGTGCAAATTGACACCCAGAGCCGTATGGAAATGAGTTGCTTTACGGTTACCGATGGTGATAGTACCCGTTTTATCCAGCAACAACGTATCAATATCACCGGCAGTCTCTACTGCTTTACCGGATTTAGTAATCACGTTGGCACGGAGCGCGCGGTCCATACCGGCAATACCGATGGCAGAGAGAAGTCCACCGATAGTTGTCGGAATCAGACACACAAACAAAGAAATAAGTGAAGCAATGGTAATGACAGTATTGCTGTAATCGGCAAACGGTTTTAACGTCACACACACAATGACAAAGACAAGTGTAAAACCAGCCAGCAGAATAGTCAGTGCTATCTCATTCGGAGTTTTCTGACGAGACGCACCTTCTACCAGTGCAATCATTTTATCCAGAAAACTTTCTCCCGGTTGGGTGGTCACCATTACTTTTATATGATCGGACAATACCTTCGTGCCACCCGTTACGGAACTCTTGTCGCCACCTGCCTCACGAATAACCGGAGCAGACTCGCCGGTGATAGCACTTTCATCAATAGAAGCCAAGCCTTCAATAATCTCACCATCGGAAGGAATTACGTCTCCGGCCTCACAAACAAACACATCTCCTTTCTTCAACTGTGAAGAACTGACGGTAACAATTTTATTGCCTTCCACTTTCTTTGCCGGTGTCTCTTCACGAGTCTTACGCAAGCTGTCGGCCTGTGCTTTACCACGCGCTTCGGCAATAGCTTCGGCAAAATTGGCAAACAACAAGGTTACAAACAGAATGATAAACACAGCAATATTGTAAGCAAACGAACCTTGTGAAGAATTTACAATGGAGTAGAGCGTTACGAGTAGCATGACCACTGTAGCCACTTCTACTGTAAACATAATCGGGTTCTTTATCATCATCCGCGGGTTCAGTTTCACGAATGACTGTTTCAAACTTTCTATAACTTGCTCCTTTGGAAACAAAGAAGCTGATTTATTATCTTTCATATCTTCTCTAATTCAGTATTACAAACTTAAATGTTCAGCAATTGTGCTCAATGCATGTACCGGGAAGAATGACAGCGCAGCAATAATGAAGATAACCACAAATGTCATGACTCCGAAAGTCAATGTATCGGTCTTCAATGTGCCGGCACTTTCCGGAATGAATTTCTTCTGTGCCAGTAATCCGGCAATGGCAACCTGCCCGATGATAGGAATAAAACGGCTCAAAATCAGAACAATACCACACGTATAATTCCAGAAATAAGTATTATCTCCCAAACCTTCAAAACCGGAACCGTTATTGGCGGCACAAGAAGTGTACTCATAAAGTTGCTCACTTAAACCGTGGAATCCCAAGTTGTTCAACCATCCACCTTCACTTTCCACAAAATCAGGATGGTGCACATAAATATAACTTGAGAGTGCTGTAAATACCAAAATGACAAACGGATGAAGCAGAGCTACAATCGTAGCGATTTTCATTTCGCGGGCTTCCACTTTCTTGCCGAGAAATTCCGGCGTACGTCCTACCATCAAACCGCTGATAAACACTGTAATGATAATAAATGTATAGTAGTTCATCCATCCTACACCTACACCGCCAAACCAGGTGTTAATCTGCATATTCAGCATCTCCATCATTCCGGACAGCGGCATAGTAGAATCATGCATACCATTCACAGAACCATTAGAGGTTACAGTAGTTACAATACTCCATAATGCCGTTGCTCCGGCTCCCAAACGGACCTCTTTACCCTCCATCGCACCATTATCCTGCGCAATTCCCAGTTCATCAATGCGTGGATTACCGCCCATTTCCTGACTGACATTAATACATACGCCTACCAGAAAAGCGAAAAGCATTACTCCGAATATACTGTAAGCCAACTTCTTTCTGCGAGTATAGAAACCCAGCGCAAGTACCATCGCCATCGGGATAATCAGGATAGACCAACATTCTACCATATTAGTAAGATATGTCGGATTCTCCAACGGATGAGAAGAGTTTACACCAAAATAACCACCACCATTTGTACCCAATTGTTTGATAGGAACAATCGCAGCCGTAGGACCTTGAGAAACCATTTGTTCCTGGCCTTCCATCGTAGTTACCTTCATCTTACCGTCAAATCCCATCGGAGTTCCCTGGAGAATCAGGATAAAACCTACAATCAGAGAAAGAGGCAATAAAATACGTGTACAGCTTATTACCAGAAATTGCCAGAAGTTACCAATTGTTTTGGTTGTTTTTGCAGCAATACTCTTCATAATACCTGCCATAGCAGCCATACCTGTTGCTGCGGTAATAAACTGGAAAAGCATGATGACGAACAGTTGAGTAAAATAAGTCAGTCCGCTTTCACCGCTATAGTGCTGCAAGTTACAGTTCACCATAAAACTGATACAGGTATTGAATGCCTGATCCGGAGTCTGCGGTCCGTTGCCGTCCGGATTTAAGGGCAACCATCCTTGTGAAACCAAGAGTACCATTCCCCAGAAAAACCAGAAAGCATTCAAAATCAACAATGCTTTCAGGAATTGTTTCCAGTTCATTTCTTCATTGGGGTCGATTCCACAAACTTTATAAATGACTCTTTCGATAGGAGCCATAAAATCAGACCAGGTCTTTTCTCCTCTGTAGACCTTGGCAATGTATTTTCCCAGTGGATAAGCCAGAATCACCATCAAGGCTATCTGAACAACCACGCCTAAAATTTCTGTATTCATATACTTTTTACCTTAAACTGTGTGTGTTACTTTAAAACTTTTCGGGTTTGACGAGCACGTACATCAAATAACCGAAGATCGCAATACCTAATACGAATAATGCTGTGTACATAATCAATTCTCCTTTTTCTTTAAATATTCTCAAACCAGTCTACACATTTCCAAAATAGCCAGAAACAAGCGAAACCGCTTAACAGGCAGAAAATAAATGATAGTGTTATTCCCATGTTTTTACCTTTTAAATGATTACTATTAATTTTCACTTGCCACTCTTTATGCCAAATGCGTGCCATAAAAAACAGAAAATAGATAATGTATTAATATTCAAATAGATACACATCATTAGATACTTTCTATCCATCCAACCTACCCTTCCATTTTGAAAAAAGAATTCTATTTTGAAAAGCTTTATACTTTTCCGGAATTTCAGAAGAGAAAAAATAAGCAAATTATCACTTTGAAAGGGGGATTTTCATTTTGAAAAGGTAAGAGAAGGAAATATAATACTTATAAAACACTGATAATAAGAGATTAGCAACTAATACAAGTCTATTGGTATATGCTTTGCAAAGAGACAGACATGAAACTTTATATTATTGCAAACAGATTACCTGTCAAAGTAGCCGGCACAAACGGCAAATTCGCATTTTCGCGTAGCGAAGGCGGGCTGGCAACAGGTTTGGATTCTCTTCAGACTTCTTATGAGAAGCACTGGATAGGTTGGCCCGGAATATGTACCAATGAAGAAAAGGACCAACAGGAGATTAACGAGAAACTACAGGAAATGAATTTTCATCCGGTCTTCTTGTCGGAAAAGCAAATTGAAAATTACTACGAAGGATACAGTAACAGTACTATCTGGCCTTTGTGTCATTACTTTTATGCTTATACCTTATATAAGAACTGCTTTTGGCAAGCCTATCAACAAGTCAACCGTCTTTTCTGTGAGGAGATTTGCCAGCTGATACGTCCCGGTGACAAAGTATGGATACAGGATTATCAACTGATGCTACTTCCAGGAATGTTGAGGAAAATATATCCGGAACTCTATATCGGTTATTTCCATCATATCCCGTTCCCCTCCTACGAACTTTTTCGTATTCTGCCAGAGCGTGCCGAGATACTGAAAGGCTTATTGGGAGCCGACTTCATTGCTTTCCATACCCACGACTATATGCGTCACTTCATCAGTGCCGTAGAACGTGTATTACACCTCGACTTTAAACTGGATGAAGTGCAGATCAACAACCGAGTGACCAGAGTAGAGGCATTACCGATGGGAATCAACTATGAATCTTATCATAAGGCTTCGGAAAATAAAGAAGTACACCAAGCTATTGAACGTACCCGGAAACTTTTCGGCGAGCATAAACTCATCCTGTCAGTAGACAGACTGGACTATAGTAAAGGAATACTGCATCGTCTGCATGGCTTCGCCACCTTCCTCGAACATCATTCCGAATATCATGGCAAGGTCACATTAGCGATGGTCATCGTTCCTTCACGTGACCATGTAGGCAGCTATGCGGAACTAAAAACAAAGATCGACGAAGAAATCGGCTCTATCAACGGACGCTACTCCACAATGAACTGGACTCCCGTCTGTTAT
>OGDS01001401.1_pt1 | contig 18512 bp, 30 predicted proteins | sample 1570351 | NCBI WGS metagenome assembly OGDS01 (sample SAMEA2581974, study PRJEB24529) | metagenome | biome: Human gut stool | place: China | collected 2011
GGGTCCGGCATCACTCCCTCGTCCCTAAGAAAGTAATACACTTCGTATGAAATCACTGGTCGTAAATCCTGAATACCGGCAGCTATATCCCTGTCTATATAACAGGGTGATTCTGTCAGGAATCTAAGGAATCCCAGGCTTTAGCCGTGGGAGGATGTCAAAGACGAAGGACGTCTTAATAAAAGAGAAAGCATATTGCATTGTATTGATGACAGTGGAAACACAATGGATGTGTATATTGATCCAAATAAAAGCTGTTGGTTTGATGAAAATGATAACAATATTTTAAGCACAGACGGTATTGTTTCAGAATTGCTTTTTAGTGATGACAGTGAAATCTCTGAAACGGGTGTCATAAAATACACTGTTAATGACAAAGCGGTCTATATAAAAGAAGTAGATATAGAAGAAATAGATGAAAGCGAGGATTAATTATGGTAAAGAAAAACAAAAGAACTGATTGCAATGGAAGTTGCAAATACAAAGAGGTTTATAAGATATACAAAGAAACTTATGATGACGAATGGAATGAATATTTTATTCAGATGATTATTATGACAGGAATGTTGTCATTTATAGGTTGTTCATTTTTCTTATATCTTAAGTTTTATGATTACATGAGTCAATACTCAATGTTATTAGCTGTGGGTTTCGTGCTTATAACATTTGTATTTATAAAAGCGTTGCCGCAGGTAATAAAGCTAAGAAAACTTTTGAAAGAAATCGAAAGTTGCCTTTCTGATATTGCGGCTAATAAGATTACAGAATATTTGTATCGTATATTGTCGGTTGAAAGTATTAAAGATGCTGAAAAAACTGTATTGCATTGTATTGATGATAATGGGAATGAAGCAGATATATGTATAAGTCCAAATAAAAGCTGCTGGCTTGAAAATAATAATAGTGTTTTAAGTATAGATGGTGTTGTTTCAAAGCTGGTTTTTAGCAATAACGGTGATGACACTGGTGTTATAAAATATTTTATCAATGATAAAATTGTTTACGCAGAGGAAAGCGAGGAGTAATTGTGGCAAAGAAAACAGATAACAATGCGGCATTTCTTGAGAAATTCAAGGAATGCGAGCAGCTTATTCGCCAGACTTATGGCGATGATAAAAATTTCAAATGGTTTGAAGATAAGATGAAAGACGACGGCGAGGACCAGATGTCGCAGAAAATGTATGTGTGCAGGGTGTTGCGCAATTATATGTCGCATAATCCGGATGGCGGATTCTTCATTGATATATCAGATGCGATGGCTGATTTTCTTGATGATGTGAAAACGAAAATATCAGGAGATATCAAGACCTGTAAGGACGAAATGTCGGTTGTAAGAAAGTTTTACACACTGCATAGCACGGTCAATGAGATCGCCATAGCTCTCAATAAGCTTCCTGCTGTGCCAATAGTTGATGAAGATAAGAATATCATTGCTTTCTGCACCGATGAGACAATCAGATATGCTATTTCTAATGGAGCAAAAGCTGCTGACGAAATTGCCTTGTATAAAATGAATCAGCCTGCATCGGAAGTGGTAGCAGCAGTAGACGGTACATATGATTCTGCAAGGGAAAAGGCAGAAGCGATGAACAAAAAGATAATCTTTGTTGCTGATGACAGGCGTCTCAGGGGCATAATTAATTTGAAATAAAGCGTGAAAAAGGAGAACAATATATGCTACAAAAGTATTTACAGCTCTTTGAAAGGGCATTTGAAAAATTAACATCATTGGGAGGAAGCAACAGTACATGGTCTGACTATTTTACGACTGTTGGTACCGAGTTTCTTGTACTGCTGCTTGGAATTGCGTACATTGCTGCAATTCTTGCGATTATTTTCATTCCGATATTCGGAAACAGGAAGGTTGTGCAGAAGATTGCAAAGAATGATGCTTATAAAAAGGCACAGAAACTGGGAACAAAATGGTATGAGTTCAGGAAGAGAATCAGAGATATTATTGTTGACATAGAGACGAATGGATATAAATATACCTCTGGCCCTGATTTGGATAGTGAATTTAGTGGATACAAATATGATGCTGATCTTGATACTGAGCTTAAAAACGTGCTTAATGAATACAATATTACAAAATATACGTCCTTCGTTAAGAATGAAACCAATGATAAGAAAAAGAAATTTGATAAAAAAGCTATTAACGAAATGATGAAAGAGCAGCATCTGGATTGGTTGAGCTGGAATGAGAATAAGGGTGACTGGACGTCATGTGGCGATTTTAAGGAATTAGGTAAGGTTGATAATTATGATAAACTTTGCAGAAAGTTTTTTGCTAAATGCATTGCCGCCTGCTCAGCCATCATGATTGTGTATGCAATCTTTGTCATTCCACTTGTACTTATGCTTTTCAAATAAGATGTTACGGGCTCATACTTTTAGTGTGGGCCTGTTTGAAAGGAAATAAATATGATAATTACAAGAAGAGTTGAAGATACGACACTGAATGTCCATGTTGACGATATTCAATTTGAGAAAATCCAAAGAAAATCAAGAAAATATAAGAAATCCAGTGAACTTATGAAAAAGGTGTGTGAAAAAGCCTATCATATCATGAATTATGATGATGATGACTTGGAACTGGTCTTGTCGATATGGTTTCTTTTTATGTTTACTGTAACTTTCGCGTCAACTGTGTATTTTGCGTCAATTGCGCATTTTCATAAAATTATGAGTATGGTACTGCTTATAGCAATTATACTTGGTGGCACTATATTATATTTTGGCATTATTTCATATTTTGAACATCGGTTTTTCAATTATGGATATTATTTGGCAGAAGAAGCATTGAAAGATCTGCTAAATGAAAACATTGTTCTTGGCTTCAGGAATTCAAATAAAGATGTTGTGGAAATTAAATATATAAAAGGTATTGATCCGGATGAAAAACTTCTGGAAAGACATTATGCATATGGTGAATTGGGTGTGGACGAATTGAGATTCTGGTTTGTATCCCATGAAAATATCCACAAGACTTATGATTTTATGCTGATTACAGGCAACAAGGAAGGCTTTGGTTCGATTTAATGAATAAAGAATAATTTTTTATATATGCAAAAAGGCCCTGAAAGTGATGGTTTCAGAGCCTTTTTGTGAATACTAAAGTCTTAGGTAAATTTGAGCATTCTGCTCAACATCTATATTATGCCATTTGCTTTCGTATGTAAATTGAAAAATTTATATTGAAGTTGGTTCGCTATATCTGCAAAAGACCCTGAAAAGCAAAACTTTTCAGAGTCTTCATGCAAATTTTTTAGTATTGTGTTTGTTTCGCGGCGTATGCTTTGCCGCATTTATAAATAGGTAATTTTGAGCGTCTGCTCAATTTTTATAATAATTCAGATTATTTTACGTGTCAATCGAATTTTTATATAAAAACCCATAAAGCTGGTTTTTCTGATATAAAGTACGTTTTTTTACAGACATTTTTATGCTGAAGATTTTGCAAAATAAAAATCATACTTACAAAGAGGCTTCTCAACAAAAGAGTAATAAGGAAAACAATTAATAATGAGATATATAAAAATAAAAGATTTACAGCCGGGCATGATACTTGCGCAGCCGCTTTTAAATAAGAGAGGTGACGTATTTCTTGCAAGAAATGTTTCGGTAAGCAGGTTCATGGTACAGCGTATCAAGGAGGAACAGTACAGGGGAGCATATGTTTATGATAAACCGTCAAAAGGTATAAATCCTAAAAATCAGCTTCCTGCGGACGTTCAGCTTAAGACAATGTGTGCGCTCAAGGACATGGACATTGACAGGTGCGCATATCTGTCAGGAGAAATACTTGATTCGCTGAAACATGCTGACAGCATATCAATGAACATAAATTCCCTTGCAGCATATGATAGTTCAACATACGCGCACAGTTTAAATGTGGCAATGTATTCAGGAACATTCGGCTTGCTGTATGGAATGGAATATGAGAGAGTAAGCAAATTGATTGCTGCAGCTCTTTTGCATGATATTGGAAAAACAAAGATACCGGAAGCCATTTTAAATAAGCCCGGGGCACTGTCGGAGGAAGAATTTGCTGAAATAAAGAAACATCCGCAGTATGGATATGACATGCTGAAAGATATGGTAAGCATTTCACCGCTTGTAAGGGTGCCGATTCTTGAACATCATGAAAACTATGACGGCAGCGGTTATCCGAGAGAACTTGTGGATAAAGAGACGCATATCTTCTCAAAAATCATACACATATGTGATGTATACGATGCAATGCTAAGCAGACGCTGCTACAAGGACGCTATAAATCCGGGAGAGGTCATTGATTTTATAACTGCTAACAGAAATATTATGTTTAATGGTGGTCTTGTTGATTTCTTTATGAAAAGCATAACACCATATCCGGAAGGCATACTCGTTAAATTGTCTGATGGCAGAACAGCAGTAGTGGCTTCACAGAATAAAGGTTTTCCACAGAGTCCGATTGTCAGGGATATGAGAGGGGATGTGGTGGACTTGGTACATGAAAATAATGTGAAGATTATGCACATAGAAGTGTAGGAGAAATTATGACTGGAAAAAGAGTCTATATATTATTTCTTATAATGATAATTGCCTATAGCTTTGATGAAAGGTTTGGCTGGCTGCTTTGTATAATGTTACCTGCATATGGTATTTATCAGTTATACAATCTGCATACTGATTATTTTAAGGTAGAGGCTGTATGTATTACTTATTGCAAACATCATCATTATATTTCCCATAGCAGTTGGACAGAATATGATGGTGTGTACAAATATACGGTTCATAATAAAGAATATATTACAACAGAAAGTGAGACACATCATGGTTTTAAGCCAAAGGTTAATGAAAAATGCATTCTGTATGTAAATAAAAATGATTATGAATGTATTCTGCCACAATCAGTCGTAAAATACTGGTGTATAGTGCCTCTGGTTTTTTATTGCGTTTTACCTGTGATAGTCGCCTTTTTTATTGTATTTTGTTTGTAATAGTTTCATGAATTTTATTCTTTAAAAATGAAGGAGGAATATTATGAAAGTAGAAGTAAAAGCTCCCAAATACGTATTTCAAATAACAGCACTGTAACTACATATTATCAGGGGTCATATGCTGATTGCACTAGCAAACCGTATACTGTAGATATAGAAAAAGAAATGTTTACCAATAAAACAGAGAATGATAAACTGACTGTTTACTATAATCCTGATAATCCTGAAGAATTAAGACCTGATATGTCGCATGAAATTTTTGCTGTTATAATATTTGGGCTTATGTTAATAGGTATAATTTATTTTTCTCAAATCTATATAGACTATGATTAATTGCAGCAGATAATGAATTCACGACATATCGCTGTATAAAAATAAGGATACGAAAAATCGTATCCTTATTTTTTTACTGCTGTTTGAAAAATTTACACTTTCTACATTTCTTAAGCGATACGAGACATTTTGCCTCAGGATCATATGTATTCTTTCCGCAGCATGTATCATTATCTTCAAACCGGTTATATCTAAAACAGCTTGGTTTTTCAAGTTCCCAGAACTTATCTCGTTTTACACCTGCTTCGTCACAGATACTGAGATACTCTTTCTTGGACAGCAGTATGACAATTTTAAATGTCATCTTCTGGAATGGATCGCTGATTTTGAATGACATTGGATCAAGTCTGTAGAGTATCTGATTTCCACAATATCTGGTTCCTTTTCCCCAGTGCTGTATCTGTTCAGGTAGTTCTTCCTTTCTGCAGCCACAGACAAATGCAAGCTCGTCCATATTCTTTGGTTCTATCACCAGCGCAACAGAAGGTGTTTTCCCTGAAAATGTACATTTCATGTCTGATTTGTTGCTGTAATTATTGTAACCAAATTTGTAATTAGCTCCTGTGTTACCGTCGTACCATACGGAAAAAGTCTGTTTGCGGGCACAGTTGGATAATTCTCCTTTAACGAAAGACTTGCATATCTCGCGAGTTCTTGGAATGATTTTATCCCCGACTGCAAGACTGACGGACTGTCTATGCTGTTCATAATCATCTTCAGCAAGTTTTTGTATCTGTGCCGCGTAGTTATATCTTGCCATCCATTTCTGGTCAGCTTCAATCTCTTCCTTGGTTCCACAGGCAGCAGATAAATCAAATGCTTTTACTGGATGAATGACGTCGCTGCTTAAAAATCCATCATTATAAGTATATTTCTTATCAATAAGAGCATATTCATCAGTATCAGCTATGACATTTAGCAGGTCTTTATCTACACGGTCTTTGTATCTGTCTACAATATAGTCAAGTACTGTATATTCATTCTCACAACCACAGTCTGCAGTATCATCTATTGAGTCAATATCATGAAGCTTCATTACTGGCAGGGCACTGCGGATAGCAAGAGCATATTCTGATGCTTCAATTTTGTTCGTCTGTATCATTGAACCGGTGTATGAGAGTTCGTACTGTGGTACTTCTTTGTAAAATTTGTCCTTAATCATGGAAATCATAAGGACTGCCCAGAATGCTTCATGTTTTTCCATATCCTCAAATGTGCCTATTTTTATTCTCGGACTTTCTGTGATTTCAAGAGCATTTTTATCATCTGTTTCTTTTGTACCATATCGTCCGCTTCCCCATAAGTCGGATGTATCTATGTTTGCAACTGAATCGTATGGAAACATATTGTTTTCAATTCTTCTCGACATGTCACGGCCTGGACAGCGTCTGTAGCTGCTCATAAGCGGATGTCCGTACTTTGGCTTATCTGTAAGCAGATACAGGTTCCTGCCATTTTTAATGATGAAAGCAAAATAACTGTCAGTAAGGCTTTCTTCATCACGGATGTAGCCAAGAGACACTCCGTCAAGTACATTATCAGCAGCGCAGTAGAGCATGGCATCAATATCACGGTACATATAAATGTCTTTGGACATCTTGAATCCGCTTTCAGATGAAATACCGCTTGAAAACTGCAATGTTCTTAATTTTCCATTCATGCAGCGCTCCGCAGATGTTCGGATTTCGATAATATCAGAAAGAGACAGTTCTTCTGCTGACATGCCATAAAAATTCATTGCTTTCTCAGCATCAGACTTTATCATATTAGCCGAATTACTTTCAGCAAGGGCATTCTGCAAGAGTCTTGCATCAGCAAGAAAACTCTCTGTCTCAGGATTTGCAAGCATTTCTTTTACGGAAAAACTCTTGTCTGCTATGAACTTCTCGAAATACTCAGACAGATAAGCGTCCGCGAAAACGCCTGTTGCATCATATTTGAGAGCTTCCTTGATTTTGTCGTTCATCTGTTTGATGTCAAAATCACTCAGTCTGCCGGACATATTAATGGTATAGCTTTTCTGTTCTTTTGTAGGGTTTACATTTGTGAGCTTTACCCATATGTTGAGTTTATCCTGAATTTTCATAGCGTTTTTCCTTTCTTCTCTGCAAATCTCTTTTATATATAATATTTCTTTTTCTGTCTTTGTCCAAATGAAATGAACTTTCCTTCATTATAAGTATGATAGATTTGCTGTCGCGAAATGACTTTCTATATAAGAAAGACGCCACAGAAGATTGGTGTCTTGGAATCAATTACTTATATTTTGGCATAAATTTGCATCTACTTCTTTTTGCGTAATATAGTAGTCTATTATTAATTCTGTCATATTATCGAATGTCTGATAAAATCTCGCCTGGTCACATTTGCTTTCATCAATAATCTTTTTCGTCTGGCCGTCTTTTATATTAAGAGTTACAGTTCCATTCTTCGTTGGAACCCACTTATATTTGATTTTACGATATGTTCCGGATTTATTTGCAATTAATGGTTCTCTGTTTAGAATATCTTCTATGGAACATTTCAGATATAGTGTCAATTTATGAACCATTCCCGCTGCACACTTGTTTATATTGACTTTTTCGTTAACCAGTTCAGAGAGAGTAGTATATGGAATACCGGTTTCTCTGCTTATCTGATAAATGGATTTGCCTGTATTTTTCATTAAATCAATAAAATTCTCATTCATGTCTGTTTCCTCCATGTATATTATAACGTTATACCGTCATAATATCAAGAGCAAATAAAAAACGGGCATGTATTTTCTGCCCGTTCTTCTTTATTTTCTCATTTCTTTTAATTTTATTTCTGCATCCTCTTTCGATAAAAATATGGTATCACCAATTGCTGTTAGTGGCGTTTCGTTCCGAGTTTTCCGCTCGTCCTTTGTTACTGTTGATATTGTGACTTCTCCATACATTCCGACGCTGTATTTTGTACATATGGCTTCCCTTATATGGTACACGGGTTTTCCCTGACTGATGATGTTTGTTAACATAATAATCCATACAGTTTTGCCAAGCAGAGCAGTGGTTTCGCATGCCGATTTACCGAGCGTATTCTTGCCCTTGGTCCACTCGCACATTCTCTGCTTTTCGAGTGCATTCTTAATTAGTAGAAGACTGTCAGCATAATCAGTGTTGACAGGTGCGTCTTTAAGTTTTTCTGATACTGCTTTTAGTGTTTTCTCAATTGTCATGATATTTTCCTCTTTTCCAGTCGTTAATGCCCCTGATAAGCACAATGATTTCTGCAATGACAATAAGTATGTAGGCTGTATATGTCATGTAAAGATCATTCCCCTCAGAGACAAAGCACACAATACCTAATGCTGTTGGGGAGACAATAAGTGTTATTACAGCGAAAATAATTGTTGAAGGTCTTCCTATGTCCATGTAGTCAATTTTCCTTTTCTATATTCTCAACGTCCAATCCGGCATTTTCCATTCCGGATCACTGATTTTGTTATGTACATCGGCCAGTTTGTTTCTGCAGGCAGTTATAAGCTCAAGCAGTTTGATGTCATCGGCAGTAAGCGTATCTGCATCTGACTGATTAATAGTTTCAGATATGTTGTCAACGAACTGTCTTATGATTATCTTGCATTTCGCCATTAGTTCCTCGCCGTTTTCTTTTTTCTGATATACACAGTCTAATCCGCTGAGCCATTCCGCAGTTACCCCCAGTTTCTTGGCTATTCTTGTTATTTCGTTGAGTGGCGGCAATATTTTACCGCTTAGATATATTGGCGAAATACTGATGTCGAATACAGTTAATTTTGCGTCATTCAATGTCTGTGCCAGTCTCATTGCGAATATCTGCGCGCGTTCTGATTGTGTCAGCATGATTATTTCTCCTTACATTTTTTACATCAAGATACCGCAGAAAAGCAGTGCCTTGATACAATTATTGTGCAATCTTATAATATGTAACATCGTCAGCATTATTAGCATTAATCACTTCCAGCATGTCATCCTTCCACTGGAAACTATACTGTACATTATTGCAGCTGAATGTTCCGGACATCTTGATTGTGTCGAACCCTGTCATGACGGCACCGCTATATCTGGACTGGATCTTGTCCTGTATTTTCTGCTGCAAAACTGTATCAGTTGTATCAGTGATAGTAGATGGTGAATTATTTGTATCTACTTTATTATTAGACTTATTTTCATCATCCATCTGATATGATACACAGTCTTTCTTTTTATCGGTCTTATCTGATGCCTTTTGATCATCCTGCTTTACGCCATCGACGAATACCGCATCTACGCTTGAGTTTGTATCAGTGAATACTGTCAATGTTTTTGTTTCCTCGTCATATTCAAATGTGTATTTTGATCCACCTGAAACGAAGCTTTGGTTGGTAATACCATTATGAAAATTAACTACATCATCATAATTGGCGTTAATAGTAGTTTTTATAGTGGTATTAATTTTTTCATCAGTATCAATCCAATAACCTATAAGCCCTAATAGTGAGCAGAATATTAGTCCCACAATAAGTAAAGTGATTATGCAGGTTAGAGGTTCATAACCTTGCAAAAATAGTCCACATGTTATAAAAACTGCAAATCCTAAGCCTATAAGTATTCCGATTGTCATAAAATTCATGTTATTTTTCTCCGTTTTGTCTTAATTATTAGTTTTCTGTTTCGCACCGTCAATGAATACCGCGTCTACATCTGAGCCTTTAAGAACTGTCAGTGTTTTGGAATCTTCATTGTATTCAAATGTGTATTTTGATCCATCTGAAATAAAACTCTTGTTGTCATTATCATTATGATAATTAAGTGCATTATCATAGTTGGTATTAATAGTGGTTTTTATTGTATTGTTGATTTTTTCATTAATATCAAACTCGTAACCAATGAGTCCGAATAGCAGACAGGCTGCTATTCCTATAAAGAATAAAACACCTTCATAATCTTTAAGGCTGTCGCCTTTTAAAGAGATTATAAACGTTGCAAAAATTGTCATTCCTAAGCCTATAAGTATTCCGATTGTCATATAATTCATCCTATTTTTTTCCTTTTTGTTTCGCACCATCAACGAATACTGCATCTACTTTTGAGCCAGTAAATACTATTAACGTTTTAGTCTTTTTGTCATAATCAAATGTGTATCTTGAATCACCGGAAGCAAAAGTCTTATTATCCTCTTCGTTATGATAATTAAGAACGTCGTCATAATTAGCAGTAATCGTGTTCTTAATTGATTTTTCTATACGCATATTAGTATCATCAATTATTCCTAAACCAACTGATATGGAAATAATGATTAATCCAGATATAATTGTTTGCGGAATCCAATGGTCGATCCAACGGTCAGAGGTACTATTATAATAAGCTTTATAGCACCCTACTCCGACAAAAAATGTTAAAATTACTCCAAATATAACAATTACTACAAAATTTAAACTCATCTTATTATTTTTCTCCTTTTTGCTTCACTCCATCGACGAATACCGCATCTACGCCTGAGCCTTTGAGTACTACCAGCGTTTTAGTGTCTTCATTATATTCGAATGTGTATTTTGCGCTGTCAGAAATAAAAGTCTTATTATCCTTATTATTGTGATAATTAGCTACATTATCATAGTTGGTATTAATGGTAGTTTTTATTGTATTATTAATTTTTTCATCAATATCAGACCTCCAACCAATGCCTCCAAATATTAGACAGGCTGCTATTCCTTGAAGAAATAAGACACCTCCATAATCTTTACAATCTTTAAGGTTGTAATCATGATCAAAAAAGATTGCAAGTGCCATAAAAGCTGTAAACCCTAAACCCATAAGTATTCCGATTGTCATTTGATCCATCTTATTTTTCTCCTTTTTGCTTTATTCCGTCAACGAATACTGCGTCTATATTTGAGCCTTTAAGTATTATCAGAGTTTTAGTTCTTTCATCATAATAAAATGTATAATTTGAATCACCCGAAACAAAAGTTTTATTGTCTTTATAATTATGATAATCAAGGACATTATCATAATTTGAAGCAATTGTGTTTTCAATTGATTTTTTCACTTTACTGTTGTTATTATCAATTATTCCTGCGCATGTCGTTGATAAAGTAATGATTATTCCCACAATAATTGTCTGTGGAAGCCAATGTTCAATAGTCAAGTTGTTGTACATAGTATAAAAAATAAAGCCAAAAAAGATTGTGACTGCTAATACTATTACAATGCCGCTTATTACGATTATACTGCTACTTATCATATTGTTTTCTTCCTTTCATACCTGCACTTAAGCTCCCTGCCGCCGGGAGTAAAACGCTTAATCTTTGAGATGTCTTTGTTGATACTGTGCAGATAATATCCGTTAATTGCGCACATATAATCAATGTCGCCATACTGGTTTTTGCGTGGGAACTCCAGACAATGCTTGCAGTTAGCACAACAGTCGATAACGTTTTTATGCATAATTGCCTCCTGTTATTTTTACAATAATCTACTTATAGTAGACATTAATTAAATTTTTACAATAGAATACACAGCACTTTTGCAGTATCGTCCCCGTACCAGTCGTCAAAGTCGGCAGCGATTTCACTGTTTGCAAGTACTGTTTCATTATACATATCTTCGTCGGCAAGCTGATATGATACTGCTTCCATATCGTCATTGACCTCACAGGCATCCACACCTGTGCAATGCTCTAAGTTGAAATCAATTTGATGAGTGCAATTGAATGCGTTTTTGTAATATTCAACGGCTGCATATTGGTCTTTGAACATGTTTTTTACTTCGCCTACTGTCATAATGTTTTCCTCCCTATATCTGTTTCTACATATATAATATGTACGATTATCCGTTTGTCCAAAAAGAATGAACAATTTTATATTATAAGTATGATAGAAACTGTGCTATTTTGTTGTCTTCTACATAAGAAGATTCAGCAGCAGGGTAGTGCCTTAATTTGATTATTTGCTATTTTTCTGCTTAACACCATTGACGAATGTTACGTGAACAACTGATGTATTAGTGAATACCGTTAGTGTCTTTTGGCTCTTATTATAATTGAAGGTGTACTTTATTCCGCCTGACTCAAAGCTTTGCCGATCATCGTCATGAAAATTAGTCACATCATTATAATTGGATACTATTGTGTCTTTGATTTCTCTGTGGAGTTTTTCGCTCTTGTCGGCACCATATCCAATGCTTCCAAACAACATTATTACAAGTACTCCGACTATCAATGTTGGCGGAACCCAATGTTCTAAATCGTCATTTGTATAGTGCACATACATCATCCAGCCGAAAAATAATATTATAATAAATCCTATTGCAAGGCTCATTGCTGTATAAATTCCCATCGTATTTTCTCCTTAATCGTTTTGATTTTTGTTAATCCGGTATTTTAAATCCCAGTTCTCTTGCGCGTTCTTTGTATGCTCTTATGGCTTCGTAATTGGTATATTCCTCTGCACCAAATGGATGAGAGAGGGGAAATGCTACTAAAGAAGCAATATCAGTGATTTCAGCTTTATAATCATCAACTATTTGTTGTCTGGCTTTTTTAATTGCTTGAATAGCTTCATATTTTGTTGCAAATAAATTATTTAGTGGCTGGGTAGTAGTTCCAACAAAACTTCCTTCTTCGTGGAATTCGCCCGTTACTTCTATTCCATCTTCATTATTATCAAATTTTGTGATTTTGGTCACTTTTCCCCATACAATCATCTGACTCCAATGTTCTTGATACCATACTTTTTGTCCAATTTTAATGTCGTTAATGTTAATCATCTTCGGTTCCTCCTCATTCAATGCTGTCCAGATGCTTCATAATATTTTCCTTCATTTTTTATTGCTCTGACCGCCATTCCCGCTGCACACGCTGCTGATAAAAGGCTTAGTGTCGGGGCTGCCTGCCCAATCGTTGCAAGCAAAAAGGGTGTGGCTGCAAAGCTTATCATTGAAAATATAAGCAGCAGAAGTGTTGCATGCCACATATTTGCTGACGATTTTCTCATGTTGTTGTCCTTTCTTATATTGTTTTTGCGTACCAGTCCAGCGAGATTCGGTTTTTTGCATCTACATCTTCTTTGACTGTTATGATGACATTACTGTCTGCTGGAATATCATTAACGGTTTCAATGCAGCGGTATCTGCCGTCGGGAAGATTGTATATTACTGCATTAGGGCATGTTTTGCTGACTGAAAATATCAGACTGTCTTCAAATTCTGATATTTCCTGCATATGTTCAAACATGAATCGGTAGTGCAGGATACTTGCAAAATAATCGTCGTGTTCTACGTCAAAAGCAAAACTTATCAGGAATAGCATTATTGCAAATATAGAGGTTATACAGACAGCGACAATAGTATAAGATGATTTATTGACCGTCAAGAAATAAATCATGCCGCCGAGAGCTATGCCAGCTATTATTTTAAAGATAACGCCCAAGGCTAGGCATCGGTCTGCCAATTTTTTATATCTGCGACGGAGCTTTTCTACCAGCTCTTTGTCTGCTTTTGAAAATATCACTTTAATTTTTCTCATATTGTTTCTCCTGCGTTCTCATGCTTTTCTTATATAATATGTACAAACTTATATTTGTCCAAAAAATAGGTATTTTTTATTCACTATAAGTATGTTAGAAATTAGATCCGCTTATATCTTTCTATATAAGTTTCCTGTCAATCATCAAAACATTTATATAGAAGAAAAAACATACTATAACTAATAATCACTATATAAAAGACGAAAAATTTCATGGTTTCAATATTTTTCTACAAAAAGTAACTTATCATATCTTATATAAATATGGGTTTTAATGAAATTTATTGCGTAGAAGTCTCCTGACAATGTCGGGGATAGTTGACTAAATACACGGCAATATGACATTGAATAGTCTGATAATTTGCCCGAAAGTAACTGAATTCCTTTACATTTCACTTGTAATAGTATAAAATAAAGACATGAGAACATATATTCAGTAACATCGGAAATTTTGCAGATAACCACTTAATGTGCTATACTTATGATTTTGTAAGTATAGAAAAAATGGAGGAAAAAATTATGGGTGAAGAGAGAAAAGCAGGCGAAACAAAGTCGATGGTATTTGAAGTATTGGAAGATATTGATGTGTGGTGCTTTGCACCGGAAGAAAAACTGAAGCTTATTGGAATATATCTTGACAGCACTGCACCAAAAATCAATTATATGAGCATGTTTGAATTTATTGCTGCAAGAAAAGTTAAATTCTTTCCTAATGGTGTGACTGAGCTGGGAGAGACTTTTGTCAAGAATATAGTCCGCGAGGAACTGAAGGATAATGAGTACATGCTCTCATATGATGAGTTTCTTGACTGCATGAGAGAGTGCGATCCTGATGGAGCTGCTGAAATCGAGCAGAAAGGTCTTGCAGGGTGCAATCAGTGGCGTTCTACTATAGAGTTGAAGGTGGAGAGAAGAGCATGACAAATGCATGGAAGATAAAAGAGGCTATCAAGCAAGATATTGACAGCATGACCATAGAGCAGCTCTTTGCTTTCTGCAATCTGTTCGAGGATGCCAGGCAGTATGGAATATCTCTTGACGATGACACGTTTTATACATGCGCCCGCTGCCGAAGAGAGCATAATGGATGTCTTCGGGAGGAAAATGAGGATGCAAAGGATGTGTGTTTTGAGTTGTTTAAGAAATATGCGGAATCTGAAATCTGATGCAGAAAAATAGGAATAAAAAAGAGGACGTACTTATGTACGTCCTTTTCTAATACGGCTTCGATTCCTCTTTGCCTAAAGCAATAATAGCTTTTCTAAGTGCCTCATATAATAGGGCTTTTCTATGTAATTGGTCTTGGTCATTAATATTAAGATACCTATTTAATATATTCATATTATAATCGGCAAAAATATATTCAGTTATAATTTCTTTTGCAGTATTATTATCTATATTAATATTCATAGCAAAAATCCCTCTTTTTTAAGTATCTCGTTAACATCCAGTGAGTTGCTGCATCCGCTACGCACATTGAGAAATCTGTTTGAAAACTTTCTTAATTCCGGCAGCAGTACATTGGCCATTTTCTCTGTCTGCTCATGGTTAAACTGGGCTTTTTCTGCCTGTGTTTTGCAGTATTTGTCATAAGCCTCTTTTACGTCAGCGAGCTTGGCTTCAAGCTTATTTCTATCACACTTTTCCTCAATTTCTTTTCGGCGCATGAGATATGTTATCAGCTCCATTGGCTTTGAGTACCAGTTGCCAACAGCATATCTGACCTTTGCACTTATTGACGGATTTTTATTGTCGAGGAAATTCTGTAAGTCGATGTACTGATTATATGACCAGCACTCAAAAGATTTCATTTTCGTTTTCTCATACCATGATGTGTCAATGTATATACAGGTTTCAAAACTTGTTGGTATTAGAATTGTGAAACCGTACAAATGACACTGCACGGCATTGCAGCCGACAACAATATCCTCAGCATCCGGGAATATTGATTTGGTCAGTGCGCTCATAACGGTTTTCGATGTACGCAGTGGTGTCAGTGTGATCTTGTGCCAAGTCTTTTCATTTACGGGTTTTGCAGTGTTTAAACTTCGTACCAGTGTCAGTAGTTCCATTTTTTCATTAATAGCATCCTTAAGCATTTCCTCTGCTTTGTTAAGTTCTTTCTGAATATCTGTCATGAATTTTTCTCCTATACTTACTCAACCAGCTTTTTATATCTGTCGGAATATTTAAGCGGAAGAGTAATGCTTAATCCGGTGGTTTCATCGCGTATCAGAATATAATCTATATTTTTATAGTATATTTTTGTTGTGCCTTTTATATTGAATGATATTGTATGCGGTATTTTTGAGGAATCGACATACAAAAAATCAATATGGTCCTTATTGACTTTAAGTTTTGAAGGAGACTTGGTATCTATATCGGCAATTTCTGATATTATCCAAAATTCTTTCTCGAATACCAGAATGCTGATAATATCTGAAGTACTCATACCCACGTCCGTATATTTGGCAACACCGTAGGTATATCCATAAATACTGAGAGACGTGCTGTAATCAGTAGTACTTCGGGCTATGAACACAAGGCTTATGACTAAAATTAATAATGACCACCATGAATGAAGATAAAATAAAGCTCTAATACCAAGGACGAGTAATATAATTCCAAGGATACCCTCAATCTTATTAACCTTTTTCCTTTTCGTTGCATATTCTTTCAGTTTGCCATACTCATCCTGAGTAAGTCTGATATATTCTTCTTTGGATTTATCCAAGTCCTTGAAATCAAAGACTATTTTCTGTCCGTCTTTGTCAATGATTTCCTTATGAAATTCATTTGGAATGTTGCTTATATCCATTTTTCTCCTTTCTTACGGCCATCTCTGATGTGCCAGCTTGTATATGTGTCTTTCATGCATGCCCGTTATGTCTACAGTAATTGTAAGTGCAATAAGCAGCATAATTATTATTATCCACTTAATCATTTCCGCAAGCGGCACAGCAATTAATAGTGCGCGTCTGTCTACAATTAGTCTGTGCATCCCGCCGGGTTTTGGTGCAAAGAATATCTGTTTGCAGGTTTTACGGCAGATAAGTTCATTTACTTCATATTTATAGGTAACGGTATATGTAAACGGTCCCATTTTTTCAGCCGAAATGCATTCTGCCTTAATAATTACTGCCTGGCCCCTGATGCTGTTTTGTCTGAGCTTAAATACTGCAAACAGAATAAGCACAAGCAGGAGAGCAGTGGCAGCAATAAATACTGACAGGTGTATCATAGTGATTCTCCTTTTTTGTACGGCTCGTACAGGTAAAAAATGTAGTTGTTTTCTTTCGCATTGAAATTTCCTACAATTTTATAATAATCATGATTATGTATATATCCTTTCTCATACGGAATAATCATTTTCTGCATGATGCCATCTTTGTCGAAATATTGAAATTCAAGAGTATTGCTGTATTTAATCCAGCTTTTTATCTGTAAGCAGGACTGTTCATCAGAGCTTTTCTGCATTTCTTGAATCTTATTATAAATATTAACTAAATGCGCACCGCTTGAAGAACGGCAAAGAAGAATATACAAACCCAAGGTTAGTATTGAAAATACAATAATAAGACTTGTTTTTTGATAACATATTGCATTTATCATAAAAACAAATGACACAATAAGCAGCAGGCTTATTACACAAAACAGTATGTTTTTAATCTTGCGGTGCTTATCATTCGTAGCTGCCTCAACTATATCTTTTAACTTTTCGTAATCATTAATTTCAATCAGTAGTTTCATTCTTTCTCTCCTTGATTATTCTTTCTATTATCTGGTTGCTAATACTCGTGACTTTAGTCATGAGATACAGCCGTCCTTATTTTTAAAATTGTCATTAACATACAAACACCAGTCCTTCATTGTGTCTGATTATCTTACACTTTGAAGAAGGATAGTTTGTTTTTGTATCATCTACTGCACGGAAGTACTTTCCTTCCGTCAGACGGCTGCTTAAAACGTGACACTCTCCATTGTACGTAAATACTGCTCCCGGCATGACGCGTGTTAAGTCGTTATAACGTCTTTTGCTTTTAGCGGCTATCAGACGGCTGCGCATGAAATCAGCTTTCTTTTTACCGTATAAAACCACCTGTCTGTTATACCAGTCTTCGAGAGAATCTGTTTTCTGCCCGGTACGTTTTTTACGGTTTTTGGCAACTGCTACCCCATCCAGCTTGTAGATCCTTTCTGTTTGATAACAGATAAAGCTTCTGCCCTGACGTCTGAACTGTCTGATACAGTATGTCTGCCCAAAATCCGGAACCACATCTGGAACTCTATTTAATGCGAGAATTCCTATGCACCATGCGTCAGTTTCATGCATCTGGTTATCCCTTGTCTTTTGAAATCCAAAGGAATTACGCATTTTTGCAGTGTCCCGGCCGGTGCAGTAAGATACGTGCTCTTTGCTAAATTCAGCTTCGAGTCGTTTACAGATAAACGGCACTGCCTGATTTAGGGCACTCAATGCACCGTACTTTTTATCCAGTCCCTTTTTGACATCGTTAAGCTTTTTCTGATATGCTGCACGTTTATGAACCTTGTCGTGACATTCCATGCACAGCCCGGCTATATTGCCAATAGTATTTGAGCCGTTCATGGATCTTGGAACAATATGGTGATAATGTTCTATCTTTTTGTCACACAGCAGGCATTTGCCATGCTGTAATTCATTTACTGCAT
>OGDS01001404.1_pt1 | contig 18458 bp, 20 predicted proteins | sample 1570351 | NCBI WGS metagenome assembly OGDS01 (sample SAMEA2581974, study PRJEB24529) | metagenome | biome: Human gut stool | place: China | collected 2011
GCACCACATCTTAACAAACTCAAAATTATCTCGAACTAACCAGCTCGACAAATTCCTTTTTTGTCTTCATCTGCATTATATCATATTGTTATAAGCATTGCCATTTCTTTTCTGCTTTTGAAAAGTTACTTATCAGCCTATGTTTTGTAAAGGGTGATATTCAGCATTTCTCACGCAACAAGCCCTTGACAAACCATAGACTAATAAGTTTTAAGGTAATCAAGCAGAAATGAAATAGTCTGCTGTTTCACGGCAACAAAAAAGAGATACCAACACACTTATGTAGTATCTCTTAGTCTAGTAGCAATATTCTTTTGTTTGCAAGCAGGTAAACATGGGCTGTTTCTTAATATCTTTTTGTTTGGGAAACACCTGTCTCATATTTCGAGAGTGTCTGTCTCGACACACCGATCTGATCTGCCAGTTCATCCTGCGACATTTGATTTAGTTTTCGAAGCTGAATGAGATTTTCTGCAAACATTATTTTTTCTTTCCTCCAATTCCACAGACGATCCACCGGAGCACCGGAATACGGCGGATGATCTCATAAGCCAGATATGCACCGGCAAATCCCGCTGCTGCCACAAAAAGATAAAGAAGCACTGCCGGCAATTTTGTATACATGTTCAGATAATATGCTGTCATCGCAATGAAAAGGTAATGGAATAAATAAAGTCCCCATGATTTCGCTGCCATCCATCTTGTCAATGTGTTGGAAATATTACCCCATTTTTTCATCAAAGCCAAAACTGCAATGACCGCGATCCATGCAAACAGGCTGCATAGCGGTGTGTCTAAAACTGAATGCTCAGCGTATGGTCTGCCCCAGTATAACACTGTAAATGCAGCCGCTAAAATTATGGCACACACCGCAAGCAGCAGCCAGCATTTTTCCAGATGATCCACCACTTCATCATGGGACAAAACAAAATATCCCACAAAAAATCCAGCCCCATAGATACCGAAACGGTATACCACAACCACTGGTGTGTTCAAAATCTGAGCTGCTCCCCAGATCACAATTGCAAACAACACAAGAAATGGAATGTCCGCTTTCTCTCCCAGCTTCCACAATCTATCTTTTTCCACTCTGCGAACCCATACGAGCAATACCGAAAAAATCCATAACATCTGGATATACCATAGCGGTCCTATGCCGCTGACTGCCATGATGATAAATAAAACCGGTTTTGGAACTGCTGCCATCTGCTCTAATCCACCGCCGATCAGCAGATTGTAGTATCCTAAAATCCACCAGAACACCAAAAGCCCAAGGGTGGATGGAACCAATAATTTTCCCGTCCTTTTTTTTATAAATTCTTTTTCTGAGCGATGTTCCAGCTCATACCTTGCGCTCATTCCTGATATTACAAACAACAACAGCATAAACCATGGGTATACGATATACTGAAATGCATCCTGATACTGCACATCCGAAAATGGTCCGATCACTCCAAATGTTTCAATTCCATTGAACATATAAATAACATGATACAAAACCACAAGCACAACTGTGATCCATCTGATATTGTCTATGTATAACTTTCTCATATTTTTACCACCTTTGCAATTATTTTTAACATTATTATAAATTGCAGAAAATGGAAAATCCACCAGGTATACTTAACAATACCGGATGGATTTTGTTAAAAACGAGGGCAGTTTTCATCATCTCCGCAGTTTCTATCAGGCTTTCAAGATTTCCAATCTGGAAAATGGGAAAATCTTGCACAATCTTCACTACCTAAATCAGAGTTTCGCCTTCTATTCTATTTCAATTTTGCATACTCTTCATCCGATACCGGCTCACACCACTCGTTGGATGTCTCCTCACCCGGTACTTCCACTGCAAGATGTGAGAACCAGCTGTCTGGTGCTGCTCCATGCCAGTGTTTTACTTCTGCTGGAATGTTAATACAGTCGCCCGGTTTCATCTCGATTGCTTCCTTGCCCTCCTCCTGATAATAGCCACGTCCGGCAACGCATACGAGGATCTGTCCACCGCCATTTTTTGCATGATGAATATGCCAGTTATTGCGGCAGCCCGGCTCAAATGTCACATTAAAAATGCCAACCTGACTCTTAGATACCGGAGCAAGAAAGCTCTTTCCACTGAAATACTGTGCAAAACCATCGTTTGGTGCACCGATTGGGAATACCATCTCTTTGGCATGTGCCCTCATTGCTTCATCTTCATATGGAAGATCGCCCTCGTTTACATCCCATACTTCTTTTGCCAGGTTAAAAACTGCCCAGCCCTTTGGCCAGCCTGCGTAAAAAGCTACATGTGTGATGATTGCAGCGATCTCTTTCTGTGTCACGCCATGTGCTTTTGCGTTCTGTAAATGGAATTTCAGGGAAGAATCTGTGATACCGGAAGCCATTAACGCTACGACCGTAATAATGCTTCTTGTCTTTACATCAATGTCCTGATTGTTCCAGTTCTCTCCAAATAATACATCATCGTTAAAATGCGCAAACTCCGGAGCAAATTCTCCGAGTGCATTTCTTCCTGCTGTCTGTGTGATCTTTGCCATAGTTTTGTACACTCCTTTTTCTATGTTTTGAATGAAATCTGTTTATGTCTTATCATTCCTGCTAATATCTGCGTTTTGCGATCGCCGGATTATAACTCTTTCACCCAGTTCTCGATTTCCTGCTTATTCGCTCTGTTTAAAAGTTTTCCTTCCACAATCTCCGCGCCCGGTGCTGACGGCTGTAATTCTTTCACTGTATTTCCAAAACCGCTTCCGCCTGAAGTTGCAAACAAAACAATTTTCCTGCCTGTGAGATCATACTTTTCCAGAAATGTATTGATGATGGTCGGTGCAACATACCACCAGATTGGAAAACCAAGAATAATCTCATCGTAGGATTCCATATCCAAATTAGAATCTGCGATTTCCGGCCGGATGGATTTATCACTCATTTCAATACTGCTTCTGGATTTTTTGTTCATCCAGTTTAAATCATCTTTTGTATACAATACTTTTGGTGCAATTTCATGCAGATCAGCATTTGCTGCCTCTGCAATCATTTCCGCAATCTTTTTTGTTGTTCCACTTGCACTGAAAAATGCAACTAATGTTTTCTTCATTGCTGACACCTCCTGAGAATCTTAACTATTTTAATCAAAAAAAGATGCATAAAATATGCTGCCATATCTTACGCACCTATTATATAACCGGTTTTTCTATTATGTCTAATACTTATAATGTATGTTTCGTTATGCCTTTTAGGCATAATATTTTATCTCTTTTTATAAAGGAGTAATTCCGGATCTGCACCGTCTTTCTCATAGGTACAAATCATGATAAAATCCATATTCGCAACAATTCCAAAACATCTCTCGCCTCCAAATTCCGATTCCAACTGGTTTCCAAGATATGTTTTCTGATCATCTAAAAATTTCACTTTATGTCCATTTGGCAGTCTGTATTCAAGATTCACATATTTGCCTACAAGTGCATTTAATCGATCAAGTCATCCATATTGCTGTAGGTATAAGTTCCATCTGCATAGCACCACTTGCAATATTCTTCATTCAGTGTACCATCTTTATCGCGCCCCAATATGGAATCATCCTCGATCGGCATTCCACAGCACTGGCAGATCAGTTTTCTTGGTTCTCCGAGAAGTGTATTAATGGAAACATCAAATTCCTTTGACAAAAGTTTTAATGTTTCTGTATTTGGTACTGTCTCGCCATTCTCCCAGCGGGATACTGCCTGTCTTGTCACCATGATTTTCTCTGCTAATTCATCCTGTGACAGTCCTTTTTGCATGCGAAGTTTCAAAATGATATTCTTTGTTTCCATAGCTGCTGCCTCCTTTACCCATATCATACAGATAAATTCAGTTTGTGGAAAGCAACTTGCTGTTGCTATCGTTTTATGGCACATCCATTTTCTAATTCAGTTCTTCGATAAACCTGCTTACCGCCGGTGAATCCGGAATATTCCGCCTCCATGCGATCACTGTGCTAGTTTTAAGTTCCGGGAAAAGCCTTTTCTGAACGACCAGATCATTCCGCCAGTACCTTGCTGCTCCCTCAATGGAAACCGGATAGCCAAGCCCGTGCAGCGCCATCACTCCCGCATTGGTTCCCAAATTGCTCGTAAATGCAATGTGAAGCTTCCCGAAATCCTTTCCAAACCAGTTTGCCAGCTCACTCTGCACATTCATGCGCTCCGGCAGGATCAGCGGCACATCCAGCAGATCATTTTTCGTGATGACCTCTTTCTCTGCAAGCGGATCATCCGGCCGCATTGTTACCACCCAATGGTCGTTTTCCGGCATTCGGATGTAGTCAAGTCCCTGCGTATTGACCGGTTCTAAAAAAAGTCCGATATCCACCAGCCCTTTGTTCATCATTTCCAGAACATTGTCCGCCGTTCCGGTGCGGATTGCAAACTGGACTAACGGATATTTTTCCCTGTAGTTTTTACAGATTTTTGCCAGCGATTCCACTGCCAGAAATTCGCCACAGCCTATCGTTATTTTTCCCTCGATAGAATCGTTATTTCCTTTAAACTCGCTGACAATCTTGTCCTCTAAATCTACGATTTCAAGTGCACGCCTTTTTAACAACAGTCCCTCATTTGTGAGCGTGATCTGATGTCCTCCGCGGTTAAAAAGCTTTGCGCCAAGTTCCTCCTCCAGCGCTGCAAGCTGTCTGGATAACGTTGGCTGTGTAATGTTCAATTGTTCTGCCGCTTTTGTAAAACTCTGTTCTCTTGCCACTGTCAAAAAGTAGTGCAACACTCTCAAGTCCATATCATCTTAACCTATCTAAAATATATTTCAGCAATTATAATTTTTTCATCATCCAGTCTGCAGACGCATAATGCCCATCTGCATATTTCATGTTATCTGGAAATGTGCCATATTTCTGAAAACCCAGTTTTTCATACAATGTAATTGCATTTTGATTATCCGAGATCACTTCAAGCTCCGCCTGTTCAAATCCACTCTCTTTTGCTGCTTTCAGCACCGTTTCCAACATGATTTTTCCAATACCATATCCGCAGAATTCCTGATACAAAGCAATTGCCACTTCGCATCTGTGCCGATATCTCTTATAGTTTCCAACCGGATTGAAAGAACAGTTTCCGATATGTTTTCCATCCAACGTTGCAATTAACATTAAGGATCTGTCCGAATTCAGGCAATTATTGATAAACGCTGTCTCCTGCTCCTGTGTCATGATAACTTCTTCCGGTTCCCGGATCAGATATGGTGTTTCCGCTGTGGTGACTTTTAAGTACGTGATTAAATCTTCTGCATCTTCCGGCGTTGCATTTCTCAGTACGATCGTCCGATTACTTTTATCCTTGATTTCAATCGGTCCAAATTTCATATCCAAACCACCTTTCCAAAGTATCCTTTGCACCATTATGATACCAACGATCATAAGATGCAAATCTTTCCCCCAAAATTTTCACTAATTATAATTTTATTATTTTACTCTACAAAAAAGTTGAAGTAAACAGCCAATTTTTCTTGCTTCCAATATAATTTCTGTGTTACAATGACTAAAAGCATATTTTACAAAATCTTCATGACATTTTTGTCATCTATATTCTAAGAACGACAGATTCGTTTTTTTAGAATCTGTGTACTTCATTCGTATCTATGCTTTTTGTTACCCATCAACAATTGAAAAGCAGGAGACGAAATGAACTTGGAATCATAAACAGTTGTTATTCTCCTGCAAGCAGAGAACCGTTTTAAACATAGGCTGTTCTGCCACATATCAGGAGGAAACAATTTTGGCAAAATGTAAAAGAAACCGTAACAGAGCAAAGCGAAACTTCACCGTTAAAACACCGACAGCAAACAGGAACTACAAGGACACCGTTTTTCGTATGTTATTTTCTGACCGGAAGAATCTGCTCTCACTTTACAATGCGGTCAATCAAAGTGATTTTATCGAGTTTTACAATGGTTCAACTGCGATATCTGACCGTACAGAGCTTCGGCTTTCCTCAGCATTTGAACATCTGTCAGGTAAACCAAAGCTCGAATTAATTGTTACTGTTTTGAATGTCAATGAAGGACACAATGCAGAGTTGATGCAGCATTGCAGTATGTTAAAAGAATATGCACAGTATGTTGCCAGAGTGCGCCACTATGCGTCAGACATGCCTTTAAATCAGGCTGTAAAACGTGCTGTGGACGAATGCATCCGGGAAGGGATTCTGGCGGAATTTCTTACCCAGAACCGAAATGAGGTCATCAGTATGAGTATTTTTGAGTATGATAAAGAATTAGAAGAAAAAAAATTACGAAAAGCAGAGTTTGAGGCAGGACGCGAAGCCGGACATGAAGCCGGATTTGCAGAGGGTGAAAATCACGCTGCTCTTGAAATTGCCAGTCGAATGCTGCAATCTGACAAATTTTCCTTAGACGAAATCGCCAATTTCTCTGGTTTGTCTATCGCTGAAGTAAAGAAACTGTGCACCGATAAACAATAAATTTGAACGCTTTCCCTGCCCCAAAACCTTATTTAATCCAACGGCACTGCATACAGATAGGAAATCTCCTCTTCATCCCGCAGCTGCAATAATTTTTCCTTCTGGCAAACGATTGAAAATCCATAAATACGCAGTCCATCCTGCTTTACACTCTCGATCATCATATCGTAAGGAATTTCCTGATACCCATTTAAAATCTTCACAATCTCCGGATGATCGCGCAGATAGCTCAAAAGACTGATAAAATGCGTCTCCATTTTCTCTGTATCCTCTGATATATGCCAGCTGTCTGTATCCGCACGATTATCAAGCTGGCAGAGATATGGATAAGTCTCCCTGTCCCAGTCGATGCAGCTTCCACTTGGATTAATCAGCATCCCAACCGGTACAGAGTCACACATATAACCATCTTCATCGGATGTATAGACTGCACACCACAGCTGCGCGTCCATCTCCCTGTTTTTCGCCCAGTTATAAAAATCTGCATAACCAGTCAGTTTTTCCAGGGACGCATATGCAATGTAATACGCATTATCATCCAGTTTCTCAATAGACGCATATGCTTCCTCCTCACTTCCTGCCGGTCCCCAAAATTGTCTGGTATCTTCGTCGAAAAAATGCATTCTAGAGTATTCTTCCACCTCTTTTGGCACCATAAATGTATTTCCATAAGGCATTTTGAACTCATCTGTATTATAAAGCGTCAGCTTCCCACGCTTTAGCCTGCCGTTGACGGTTGTAAATTTTCCGCCAAATGAAATTCCCTGCGGAATAGAAATATTGTATGTTCCATAACCCTCTGCCACCGCATTGACTGTGTTCCGGTAACTGCCCGGCCAGAACAGTTCGGAATATACAGAAAGGTCAAGGCTCATCCGTGTTGTTGTAATATCACTGCCTTCGCCTATTCCCACCACTTCATTTGGATTATAGTAAAAAGCCGATACAACCTGCGGCAGAACAAAGATCACACAGAGCACGACGGCAAGCACGCCTGTTCCGACGATCACACCCATTTTCAAAAAAGTTCGCCGGATCGTTTTCTGTATCATTTTTACAAAACGCTGTTCCTCTTCGGATTCTGCATCATTGCCCTGCACAAAAACCTCTTCTTTCTCCTGCCCTTGAAGTACTTCAAGTCCCGGAATCTCCTCTTTTTCATAGAGGTACTCACTGATAGCTTCCTGCTTCTCAATGGCATGTTCCACTTCATCTGTCTGTGCCTTGTCTAATTTTCCTTCCTGATATAATTTTAACAATTCACGATAAGTCATAGTTATGATCCTCCATGTAAGTCCGCAGTTCACGCTTTGCCCGATATGACAGTACCCGTACATTTTCCGGTGTCATTTTTAAGATCGCCGCAATCTCTTTCTGTGACAGTCCGCCAAAATACTGCATCAGCAGAATCTCCCGTTTCCGTTCTTCCAGTTCATTCATTGCCTGATAAAGGAGCCTGTTTTTCTCCTCTTTCAAAATGCCTTCCAGAACCTCCTGCGATGCGGTATTCTGTATCTGTTGCACTTCACCAAGCGGTACTTTCTCTTTTTCCCTGCGGTAATAATTGAAAAAAAGATTGCGCGCCACCAGATACAGCCATGCACGCATGTTTGTGTGGTCATCCGGCAGCGAAAGCAGTGCTTTTAAAAAAGTTTCCTGCAAAAGATCCTCCGCAAGACTGCTGTTTTTGCACAAAGAGTAGAGGTAAAGATATATTTCTTTGCGATATTTCTGATATAGCTGCTTTAATATATCTTTTTCCATGACTCCTCCTCTCCCGTATAAAAACGACCGTCCCCATTCCTGTGACTCAGCCTGCGCTTTTGGAACTTCATCTATATAACAATCCTTTTTGAAAAATGTTACACGGAAATTTTATTTTTTTACTTCCAGTCGTTTTTCCCCTTTGAGGTCAACACAGTTCACGCAATACCATGAGGAGTTCCTCCTCGGTCAGATTCTTCGTCTGGATGGTAAACGTCACACCTTCCTTTGTAAAAATCGCGAGATAACATTCATCCTCCGCTGCAAGACGTGCGATCGTCACTTCCCTATTATTGATCTCAGAAGTTTTTAAATCATCATCCTCAAATTCCGTGATGATCCCGGATTCCATCGTGCGGACACCGATCTCAAGGCTTCTGTTTCCATCCTCACTCTCATACAGAAATGTATTATTATCATCCACTACCTGATGATCTTTATTATAATAAATACTTCTTTCAGCCGTGGTCTGATTTTTCTCTTTTTCCCCGTCCAATGGCTGTATACTGCTTTGTACATAGGCTGTATCTGTATCATGCTCCTCTGCATATGCCACAAGATTTTCCGGCAGATTTTTTGGAAAAACAGTCACTCCATAATACTGCTCTAATTCCTCTGCACTCATACGCTCTTCCTGTCCATTCCCCACATCGATCGCAATCGTTGTCAGTTCACTGACCTCGTTGATCGTGATCTGCTCGTCTGTATCTGCAAAAGATTCTGACTCCACACTCTCTGTCTGTTCCTCTTCCGCCTTTGCCACTGCAGTTTCGTTCCCCTCGTTTGGAGCTGATGTACCTTCGTTCATCCCTTCTGCGACAGCACTTTCTGTCTCTGCGCCTGTATCTTTGTTCTGTACCCACAGATCAAATGATACCACTGCTCCAGCCAGCAGAATACACACACACGCCGCCATTGCAGTAAAATGCCTGAGATTTCTCTTTTTCTGTGCTGCTTTGCTCCACTGTTCCGCTTCTTTTACATAAGCCGGATCGATTTTTCCGATCACATCTATCCAGTCCGTCTTTTTCATAATGCATAGCCCTCCTTTTTCAGATAGTCCAGCAATTTACCCCTGACACGAAAAAGTGTTGTCTTCACCTTTGCCTCACTGCATGCACAGCGCTCTGCAATCTCTGTAATGCTATCAAAATACCAGTATCTCCGCACAAACATCACACGGTGCTCCTTCGGGAGATTTTTGAGGAAATGATTGATACACGCCACTAATTCCTGTTCCTCTATGTAGTGCGACGGCTCTTTTTTGTCCACCTGATCTGTCAGTTCATCAAAAATAAACTCCACTTCCCCTTTTCCTCTTTTTGCCGTATGCAGTTTCCGGTATCGGTCCAGACTTAAATTTCTTGTGATCGCACCTAAAAACGCAGATAAAATTGCCGGTCTCTCGTCCGGCATAGCGTTCCACGCCCTCAGCCAGGTGTCATTGACACATTCTTCACAATCTTCTTTATTCAAAAGAATATTTTTCGCAATCCTGCCACAATAACTGCCGTATTTCTCTGCCGTGTGTCCGATCGCGCCCTGATCTCGGTTCCAATATAAATCAATAATCTTTTCATCTTCCATTGCACGTATCCTCATGTTCCCCATTGTTTTTACACGGATTTATTTCATTTTCTCATATTTCCCTTCACATGGAAAGACGCAAATGAATTGGATTGGTTACACAAATTTTACACATATCAAAAAATCCGCACCTTATTTTTAAGGCTGCGGATTTTCTGATCTCTGCTTTTCTATAAACTAACCAAATCTCAAGCTGTCTCCATGGTTCAAAATCGGTGCACTGTACAAAAACAACACATCCTGATATTCCGTGTCCCCTAAAAGCTCCAGTGCATACGAAGCAGAGACATACCGGAGGTCAACCAGCGTTACTTCCTCATAATACTCCGCTAAAAGCGGTGCGATACTGCTGCCAAAAGAATCCCTAAACAGCAACAGCTTCTTTCCATTATGGCACTCCGGATTCTGAATGGTCAGAAGCGCTCTTGCACCCCACAGGTAAAAATCATAATCATCCATCCCACCGATTTTTTCCGGTGCATAGACACTTACGTTCTGTTTTCTTTCATAATCATAGACCTGCATCCGCTCTATGGACGGATCTGTCCGGTAAATCATCTTATCCGGTGCGGTTTTCAATGCAGAGGCTGCCCCGTAAGCTCCGACAAAATCCTCTGTGGCAATCTGCCAGCCGTCAGATATTGTATTGGTCTGCTGTCCCATAGACTGCACAAGTGTATCTACTACATCTGTAATTTTTTCCTGTTTCCAGTGCAGATCAGTGCGGTAATAATCTTTCAGATACAGCTTATCATATAAATTAATTTTCTGTGCCGAAGGAATCTCCGCCTGTATCATCTCATCCAGCCTTGCATAATCCAGTATTGGATACTGTTTATCTGCCAGATAATAATTTTTGTCCGGGATGACTGCGACATAACAATCTGCGTTCTGAAATTGTTCTGTGCAGAGCTTCTCTATGGAATCTGCCACTCTGCCCACATTCTTTTCATTTAATTCTGCCTCCAGATGATAAATTCCATCCTCAACTTTAAAATAACCATTGGTATCCGTTTTTCCCAAAAGTGCCGTCTCCGTCTCCGCTTTCACTGTGCGCAATCCGTCCCGCACCGGAAACTGCTCGGAAAAATACGTTTCCAACTGCTCCATATACGTTCCATCCCAAAAAGCAGCCACTGTAAATATCGGTTTCTTCGCAAGTTTCCGTCTTTCCGTCTTAGAAACCGCCTGATCCGGCAGCAGAAACGCCGCCACCGGGACACAGACAAGTGAGAGCAGAAAAACAACTGCTGCTATTTTTTTCTTCCAATCCATGCTTCTGCCCTCCTCATGAACGATCCGGTGTCAGATGAATGTGGTTTCCCACTCAGTCTCCCTAAAACCGGAAATATAAAAACGGATGTACCGAACTTCCCAGCAAAAATGCCGTTGCAAGCACCAGCCCTGTCAGTATATAACAGCTCTGTAACAGCCATCCTGACTTTTTCCACATGTTTGTATTTTTTAATCTCTGAACCCACATCGCAGGAAACGGTGTCGCACCGGCGCATGCGATGAGCAAAAGTATCAGACAGCTCTTTATCTCATAAGCTACCATCGGTGTCATTGCATTTCCGTAACTTCCGGCTAATCCTAAAAGCTGTTCTTTTATCTCACGGACACTCTCCACACGGAAAATGACAAAACTAAAAAGGACGACCAGAAGAACATAACCATGTTCTATGCTGTTTCTGGCACAAATCAGAAACATATTTTTCCTGTTACCACCATTACTGTCATTATTTGCGGATATGTCTGCTATTTTAAAGGATCTTTCTTTCCATTTTTTTTCGATTAATTTCTCTGCACTTAAGAATACGCCAAAATACAATCCCCACAGCGCAAAATTCCATCCTGCACCGTGCCACAGCCCACTGAGCAGCCAGACAACGAACATATTAAAACACCATCGCAGAACGCTCACCCGGTTGCCGCCCAGTGGGATATAAAGGTAATCGCGGAACCAACCGCCCAGCGTCATGTGCCATCTGCGCCAGAACTCCGAGATACTTTTTGAGATAAAAGGATACCTGAAATTCTCCGGGAACGTAAAACCTAATATTTTTCCGAGTCCGATTGCCATATCGCTGTAACCGGAGAAATCATAGTAAAGCTGTAACATAAACGCAAGGGCAAGCACCCAGTAACCCAGTGTGCCGATCCCTGCGCCTTCCGCACGGATTCCTGTTGTCACGACTGCTTCCGTTTTTGCTGCTGTTTCAGATATATTTTGCAGTGCCGAGACAAGCGACGCAAGGGAATCTGCGATCAAAACCTTTTTACAGAGGCCACAGACGAACCTTGCCGCACCTTCTCCGGTTTTTTCCCATGTGATCTCCCGGTGTTTTAATTCCGCCTGCACGGATTGAAAGCGGACGATCGGTCCGGCGATCAACTGTGGAAACATCGTCACATATGCCGCAAAATCAACAAAATTGTGTTCTGCCGCAACCTCTCCCCGGTAAACATCCACATAATAACTGATGATCTGAAACGTGTAAAAACTGATGCCGACCGGAAGTGCGATCTGCACCATCGGAACATGTGTACCGAGAATCCTATTTACACTGTCTGCCAGAAAATCCATATATTTAAAAAATACCAGCAATCCCAATGTCATTGCCGTAAAAATCCCGACCACAAGCCTGTCATGTCCACCCTTGTATTTTCCGGATCTGTCTGCAGGATCAGTAGCACTGACACACTTCTTCTGCCTCTGATATTCGATGCATCTTCCACCCATATAGCCGGCTGTAACAGAAAAAAGGAGCAGCACACTGTATTTTGGCTCCCCCCACAAATAAAAAACGAAGCTTGCCAGAAACAGTATCAGATTTTTCACTTTTGCCGGTGCCAGATAATAGATCACTAATACCGCCGGTAAAAAATAGTATAAAAACGTAATACTTGAAAAAAGCAAGCTTCGCACCACCTTCTGTATTTATTTTTTTAACGCTAAAAACGCTTCTTTTGCTGCATCTGCAACATCTTTGTCTGCCATGATGAATAAAATCACGTCGCCAACGTTTTCCACAACAACGCTCTCTGCTTCAACACATATCCACTTTGCCGGATCGGCATTTTCCTCTAAAAGCTTCTTGGCAGCTTCGATATCCTGATCTTCACTTACCCGGAGCAATACACACTGGTAAGCGATCGAGGACATCATCGGTGCAGAGTACACGGAATCCGTATAATCAATCTCTGTCGTTCCTAAAATATATTCTTCTTCTGCTTCGGTAATCTCCACGTTTTCAAAATCATCTGTGTAGCTGAAGTAATCGTCATCTGTTTTTGCTGTTTTATAAATCTCATCCAGAATGTCTGCACAGCTTCCTTCCAGATTTGCCGATGTATCCAACTCTCCCTCTGTTGCCTCTGCAGTGATATTTCCATCATCTGCAACCGGATCTCCGGTTTTATTTCCACACGCAGCAATGGAAAGTGTCATTGCCGCCAGCAGAATCCATGCTATTTTTCTCTTCATATTCCCTCTCATTCCGGCGTGCGCAGACGCCCAAAAATTCATTTTCACAATCCACTGTGATGTGACCATCATTATACTATAGATTGTTCCCTTTTCCTAATGAATTTTTTCTTAATATCCGAGGAAATTTCTGGATACTTTATGATTTTGCAGTCAGAACCGATACAAACTGAAATCTCTGATCCATCCAGTTTCCGATCATTCCGATCACTTTTCCCATGGTAAATGCTGCCAGCACTGTCCCAATGCCAAGTCCATCTAAATGTCCCAAAAAGCAGACGGTAAGAACTGCTGTCACACACAGGCAGATCACATCATAACCTATTTTGACTCTGGAATAACGCACGCCTGTAATCTGTGATAATTCCCTCGGAAACAAGTCCGTCGGAATGATCGGCAGTCCACAGCGGTTAGAAAACGCAATGCCAATGCACAGCAGCAGATAACTGATAACAAAATACAATACGCAAAATCCAAGAGATTTTGGCAGAATATCAATCCACGCTTCATGCAAATCCAAAAGCTCGCTGAATGCAAATCCGACCACAAAGCTGAACAGATATGCCGGAACAAATTTTTTGCGCATGATCATCAGACTTAAGATCAGTGCTGCCTGAAAAATATACGTCCAGGTACCCAGTGAAATGACCGGTGCCACCTCTGAAAATGCAAATGGTACACTGGAGATTGCGGAAATTCCCGCACCGGAATATAACATTAATACCACACCAAAACTGTTGATCATCACCGTGATAAAAAGCGCCAGTTCTCCACGGAAAACCGTTCGTTTTTTCCCATTTTCCTCTTCCACTGGTGCTTCGCTTACAAATTGCTGTTCTGTCTCTTCTTTTGTATTCCCACTCATTTTCTATGAATCCCTTTCCATGACTTTCTGGTGCCTCTTACATGCCATCATATATCTATGTCTTTTACCACCACGAATCAATTTACTCCTATTTCTTATAAATAACAAGTAAATTTTATTTTGGAATCCATAGTTTTTGTCTATAGGAAAATCGTAAAGCGCATGCCATCTTCCACAGGCTCAAATACATAGCGGAATCCCTCTTTTTTCAGCAGTTCCCGCACCACATAGAGTCCCAGCCCATTGCCCCCGGAAGCTGCCCGCGTGTCGTCCACACGGTAAAACGGCTCATAAATATAAGCCAACTGCTCCTCTGTCAACGGTGTACAGCTGTTTTCGATCCAGATTTTGTCTGTGTCTGCGGCAATTGTGATCTGCCCGCCCTGCTCTGTGTACTGTACCGCATTGCCGATCAGGTTCGACCACACTTTCTGAAATGCATTCCGGCTCATAAACAGCATGCAGTCTTCCGGGATACTGTCTGTCACCTCTAACTTTTTGTCAGCGATCTGCATCGCATATTCCTGCAGCACTGCTCCAATTTCCCCGCCTGCATAAAGCTTCTGTTTTTCCTCTTCCTGCAGATCCTGCACTTTGGAAGTATCTAAAATATCCCTGACCATTCCGCTCAGTTCATCCACTTTGGCAACTGCTTCCGCAAGATATTTGTCACGATCCTTGTACTTTCCTATATTATACTGCATATTTTCCAGCAGGATCCGCAGTCCGGAAAGCGGTGTTTTCAGTTCATGGGAAGCAGAACGCAGAAAAACAGTCTTCGACTTTTCCACTGCGAGCATATGCTCTTTTTCTTCATCCAGACTCCGGATTGTTGCAAGCAGCTGCTCATAAACCTGATTGATCTGCTCCGCCAGAAGTCCGACCTCATCTTCGTCCTGCACATGAAATGTCGCTTCCGGTTTTAAATTTTTCATATCGTTCGTGACATTCAGCATGTGAAAAATAGGCCTTGTAATTCGTCTCGAATATAAATAAGAAAAAACAATGGAAAAGAGAATGGCTGCTCCGAACGTAAACGGCAATAAAAATGTGATCATATCCACCGCCTCTTTCACCGGCATGGCACTTGCCATCACTTCCACCTGGATTTCAATCCCGTCGTCTGCTTCCATTGTTTTATTTTTCACAATAATCGATTCCGCATTTTCCAGATTGCTCACATCAAAAACCATATCGGCATCGGTATACAGTGATATCTGGAAATCCATTCCCATATAAGTAACTTCACTGCCGGCACGCTCTACCGTAACATTGACATTATTTTGTTTTGCAAAATCAGAAAAAATCTGCCCTGCTTCCGCTGCAGTATTCCTTTTTATCTCCTGCTGCAATGTGTCCATTTTCTTTTCCAGCTGATCCTGCATCCGGCTTAAGTACACCTTCGGATAGAAAAAATAAATCATCAGATGCATGGATGTTGTGATAAAAAGCAGCATAAAAAATGTATATAAAAATGTTTTAGGAAATAATTTCATTTTCTTCATATTCAATCCCCTACTCTGTGCGCACCGCTGAATACAGCCTTCTTTTGCAGGCTGTTCACCTATTGATATTTTATGGCAGCTCCAGCCTATAGCCGACGCCCTTCACCGTGATAATACAGTCGAGCTGCAGTTTTTTCCGCAGATTTTTCACATAGACATCCACAACACGGTCAAAAGGGCTTTCCTCCTCTCCCCAGATCCGGTCTAAAATCTGATCCCGGCTCACAACCTGTCCCGCATTCTCCAACAAGACTGCTAAAAGTTTGATCTCTTTCGGTGTGACTGCCGCATCTTTTCCAAGATACGTTGCCCGATACCCGGAAAAATCCACCACAGCATCTTTGTATTTCCATGTATTTTCCGTCTTATAACGTGCCCGCAATAGTGCTTCGATCCGCTTCAAAAGTAAGATCAGTGAAAACGGCTTACATATGTAGTCATCAGCAAGGTTGTCAAACGTCTGCACCTGCGTTTCCTCGTCCGTGACCGCCGTCAGCATAATCACCGGAAGTTCACTGAATGTCCGCAGTTCTTTTAACACTTCGATTCCATTTTTCTTCGGCAGCATAATGTCTAACAGTGCCAGATGTATCTCTTTGCTTTTTAAAATTTCAAGTGCCTTCTCCCCATCTTCTGCACAAAAGACCTCATATTCATTTTCTTTTAAAAACTCTGCCACGCCCTCGCGGATCGCTGTATCATCCTCTACAATTAAAATATTCATTTTATACTTTCCTTTTCCTTAATTTAGTACTTCCCTGTTAAAATGTGCTATTTTCCTATAACAATAACACTACTTTCAGTTTATTATGACCTCTAAAGATTATCAACAAAAAAATTTTCTGATTTCATATTAATTTCATATTGGAACGTTATGATATGTCTATCAAATCAATCAGACAATAGTCTGAACAACAAAAAACAAAGGAGATTTTCTTATTATGAAAAACAAAACATTATCTATCGCAACACTTTTACTTACAGGCGCACTTCTTTTTGCAGGATGCGGACAGACCGGAAACACCACCGGCAATACTCCTTCCACAACAGCCGGACAGGAAACGGCCACAACTGAACAGACAGACAGCACTGCACAGACTGCTTCCGACAGCACTGCTTCCACAAATGATATTTTCACGAACATGGATACTACAGATATAGATGGTAATAAAATGGATTCCTCTATTTTTGCAAAAAACAAAGTAACACTTGTAAATGTATGGAATGTCGGATGTACCCCATGTGTCAATGAAATTCCTGATCTTGATAAGATCAATAGTGAATACAAGGACAAAGGTGCTGCTGTTTACGGACTTTACGGTGATCTTGGCATGGGTATCTCAGATGACGAAATGGCTCAGATCAAAGATATTATGAGTAACGCAAATGCATCTTACACACAGCTTCGTATGGATGGAACGCTTGCCACAAATGAATCCCTTTTAAATATTATGGCATACCCTACCACTTATGTAGTTGGATCAGATGGAACCATCCTTGACACGATCGAAGGTTCTAAGGACTATGAAGGCTGGAAAGCTCTCATTGACTCTTACTTAGCAGAATAGTCACATATAGATCAGGTTTCCGGCAGTTTCCCGGACTGCCGGAACTCACGAAACGAGGCGAAACTTATATGAATATCAAAAAACGCTCTGTCACAGGTATCTTACTTTTAGCTATCGGGGTTTTATTTATTTTAAATGGAATCCATCGAAATGAGCATACCACTGTACAGAATAAGTCAAATATCATCTGTCTGGAATGCATTGGCATCGGATAATAGAAAATACATTACACGAATTTACAAGGAAAGGTTTTTCATCATGAACTGGATAAAAAAACAGCGAAAACATTTACGCTTATGGGTACAGGTTCTTTTCACCGCCCTGACAAATGGATATGTCATCGGTTTTACCGAGGGAAAAATTTACCGCGGCACAAGCAAAAAGCTCTGTGTTCCCGGCTTAAACTGCTACTCCTGCCCGGGTGCTATCGGTTCCTGTCCGATTGGATCCCTTCAGGCTGTGCTCGGCAGTAAAAATTATAAATTTTCCTTTTATGTCATTGGATTTTTAATGATCTTCGGCTCTCTCATGGGACGTTTTGTCTGCGGCTGGCTCTGCCCTTTTGGTCTTGTGCAGGATCTGCTGCATAAGATCCCTTTTGTCAAAAAGATCAAAAAAGTCCCATTTGACCGCTATCTGCGCTATTTAAAATATGTCATCCTTGTTGTGTTCGTCATTGCCATGCCTTTGCTTCTTGTCGGGGAAAGCGGCTATGGAAGTCCATGGTTCTGCAAGCTGATCTGTCCGTCCGGCACACTGCTCGGCGGTATTCCGCTTGTTGCAAAAAATCCGGGACTTCAGCGTGCCATCGGCTTTTTATTTGGGTGGAAAGTCAGCATCCTTGTCATTCTTCTTATTTTATCTACAATGATATACCGCCCATTCTGCAAGTATTTATGTCCACTTGGTGCGATTTATGGTATTTTCAACCGGTTTTCACTCTACCATTACGAGATTGATGCCACCAAATGTACGAAATGCGGACTTTGCGCAAAAAAATGTGATATGGGTGTCAAGGTTTATGAAAATCCAAACAGTGCGGAATGTATCCGCTGTGGAAAATGCAAAGATGTCTGTCCAACCGGCGCTATCCATTCAGGGATACGTCCCAAAACCGGAGTTTAACTTACCGTGGAGCAGCAGATTTTGTGGTGCTTTTATAGGTTGTGAAGGGCAGATATAAGCGTCCTCTCACAAGTCAGAATT
>OGDS01001408.1_pt1 | contig 18409 bp, 9 predicted proteins | sample 1570351 | NCBI WGS metagenome assembly OGDS01 (sample SAMEA2581974, study PRJEB24529) | metagenome | biome: Human gut stool | place: China | collected 2011
AGCAGGGCGGAAATACTTACAAGTTGCATATGAACGGAGGAGAGGAACGCCTGGTGAACAATAACGAGGACGCGAATGTGGACCCGTGGGAAGTGACCAACGGCGTGGCCGGTTACAATTCCGTGAGCCGCCATATCGTCTATGCCGGCGGGTGTGCAAAGGATGGTAAAACGCCTGCGGACACCCGTACCTCCTGGCAAAAAAAGGCGCTTGAGAAGTACGTGAAGGATTTCCACCGTCGTTTTCCCGATGTGAGAATCGTCGGTCACAATGAACTGGCGGCCAAAGCCTGCCCCAGTTTTGATGTACAGAGATGGCTTAAACAAATAGGTATAACTCAATAAATCAACAACAACATGAAAAGATTTCTTTTATTCTTTGTGCTGATACTCGGATTCGTGTCAGCAACTTTTGCCCAGACCGGTACAGTACCGGAAGTCGATTATAGCGCGATGATCACCACCTTTGCCGGTTTTGTCGGTGGCGTGGTGTTGCTCACGGAAGGGATCAAGGCTCTGTTTCCAAAAATGCAGGGCTTGGCGACACAGATTGTCAGCTGGTGTGTGGGCATTGTGGCCGCCATGCTTTTATGGTGGCTGGATGCGGGCTTTGTCGCTGATGCCACGTGGTATATCGCGTTGTGTTATGGGTTCGGTGCGTCCCTTGTGTCCAATGGTGTTGCCGATACGGGCTTTGTCCAGTGGCTCATCGGACTGTTTGCGGGTAAGGATGCCGGCAAATAGGCTTTGACCTGAAAGACCAGTGTGCGTATGGACTTCAGTGCAGTCATGAATCTGGTGCTGGGCGGTGGTCTGGTAGCCACGATAATAGCCATCATCACCCTGAAATCAACGGTCAGGGAAGCGAGGGCGAAAGCGGAGAAGGCTACCGCCGAAGCCGAGACGGTACGGATTGACAACACCGAACATGCCACCCGTATCCTGATCGAGAATATTGTAGAACCCTTAAAAGAGGAACTGAATGAAAACAGGAAAGCTTTGCAGGCGACCCGGCGTGAAATGGCACGCCTCCGGAAAGCCATTGATACTGCCAACAGTTGCAGGCATCATGATGATTGTCCTGTTCTTTACGGGATGCGCGAGTACTCGAAAGAGCAGGACGGAGGTGAACCGGAACAGCAGCCTGTCGTCAAGCGCCGACAACGTGTCAAACGTGAGGCGGGGGCTGTTGATGGCGGGGATTCCGAAATCGGCGGTGAGCCTGACGATCCCTCCGGACAGCCTCCGTAAACTTCCCTCCGGTTCGTCCTACCATTCCAGGAACGGGCAGGCGGACCTGACGGTGAAGAGCGATGCGGCCGGCAATATCATAGCGGAGGCATCCTGCGACAGCCTCCAGCGGCTGGTACTGTGTTATGAGGAGGAACTGACCCGTATCCGTAATGAGACACATGAGGACTCATTCACAGTTGAAACGGAATTTGAACGTCGCTTTAGTCCCGTTAAAATAGCGCTGGCCGCTTTTATAACCGGATGTGTTGCCGGCATAGTATTAACTTTCAAAATCAAGAAACAATGAATAAGAATTTCATGTACGGCGTCGGTGCCGTGAAATACAAGGACTTTGTGGTGGGTTACATAGAGAAGAATTCGTTTGACATGGGCGGGCAGAAACCCGAATCCGCCAAAATCGAGGCGGAGCAGGTGCCGGGAACCCCGGTGCTTATCATTCCCCAGTCGAATGGCAGCATCGCCCCCACGTTCAACGTTATCCAGCTGAACTACGAAAACCTGCATAGCTTGCTGGGTGGTACCATGCACTACAAGGAAGAGGACTCGGAAAAGAAAACCCCGATTGGTTGGACGGCCCCGACGGCAGCCGTGTTGCTGACCGGTCCGTGGGAAATAGCCCTTGTTTCGGGGCAGAGCATCCTGATTCCCAATGGCACGCTACTTTCCAATCTCGGCGGCAAGCTGACCCTGACAGAAACGGCGAAAATCGAATGCACGCTGGAAGTGGCCATGCCGGAAGACGGCTCCCAGCCCTATGGCGTATTCAATACGGATTCTATCCCGGAAGAGTGGAAACAGTATAAACTGCCTTCTGCTGAATCTGCCGCTGCTGCTTCCACTAACCCGGCCGAGGAGTAGCGTATGGACGAAGCTGTCATCAAGCAGATCCAGCGTGAGGGTGCGGACGCGCTGCTGGATATCGGTGTGAGCGTCCCGCTGAAAGCGTTTCATATCCCTTTCAGGAAATCCCCGCTGGAGCTGCGCGTGACCATGAGGCGGCCTTATATGTCCGGTCAGATTCTTTTTGCCCGGACATATTTGTCGATGGGGATCACCAGTGAGGAGATGTGGGGGTTCAGCAAGGAGGAGGAAATGCAGTTTCTGGCCTCTCACGGCAAGGCGGTGAGCCGTATGGTGGCCTATACCCTTTGTCGTGGTCCTTTCAGCCGCCGCGTGCTTTTGCGCCCGGTGGCATGGCTCATAAGGAACTTCATGGAACAGCGTTATCTGGTGGGTGCGATCAAGCGTTTTGTCAGCCTGATGGGTACCGACCCTTTTATACCTATTATCAGATCAGCCGAGCGGACGAATCCGATGAGCTTGAGACTGAGCCAAAGAAAGAAGGGGAGTTAAAGAGCCGTTATGAAGGCTCCCATAGCCCTTTCGGTTTTGTGTGGCAGATTGCCAGTGCCACCGGCTGGAGCGTGGACTATATACTGAACAAGGTGAATTACCAGACCCTGATCATGATGCTTAGTGACGCTCCCCGGTATGTCCGTGACAAGTCCGGATCTTCCGGTCCTGCGGATGAGCGGAGCGCCGAGGATGAAGCGGATGGAATAGTAGGATTTTTTCAAAGCAAGCTAAAATAGATGAAACCGGTACAAATAGAATTCCTTATGGTGGACCATTTGAGCGCCCGTCTTGACAAGGCCGTGGGCAAGATCGAGCGGATGTCCCAGCAGGCATCGTCCGCCAACAGACAGATCCGGGAACTTGACAGGAGCGGTTCCCTGTTGAACAACACCGTCGGCAAGCTGGCAGCCGCCTTTACTATCAAGGAGCTGGTGTCGAACATCACCAAGGTACGCGGCGAGTTCCAGCAGCTGGAGGTGTCGTTTCAGACCATGCTCGGCAGTGCGGAGAAGGCCGACACCCTGATGCAGCAGTTGGTACATACGGCCGCGACCACTCCTTTCGGCCTGGAGGATGTCGCGCAGGGTGCCAAGCAGCTTCTTGCCTACGGGTTTGAAGCGGAGAAAGTGAACGAGACGCTGATCCGCTTGGGTGACATCGCTGCCGGACTTTCCATCCCTTTGAACGATCTGGTCTATCTTTACGGCACCACCATGTCCCAGGGACGGCTTTATACACAGGACCTGAACCAGTTCACCGGCCGGGGCATCCCTATGATCGCCGAACTGGCCAAGCAGTTCGGCGTGGCTGAAAGCAAGGTGAAGGAGCTTGTGGAGGAAGGCAAGGTCGGTTTTCCCGAAGTGCAGAAGGTCATAGAGAGCCTGACGGACGAGGGCGGAAAATTCGGTGGTCTGATGGAGGCACAATCCAAAACGATAACCGGACAGATCTCCAATATAGAGGATGCCGTTTCAATGATGTTCAATGAAATCGGGCAGCAGTCGGAAGGTGTCATCAACACCACGCTTTCCGGTGTTTCCTACATGGTGGAGCATTACGAACGTTTCGGCCGTATCCTGCTCGGGCTTGTCGGCACGTATGGTGTGTACCGGACCGCCGTCATGACAGTCACGGCCGTGAAAGGCTGGGCGGTGGCTGCGGAGGCGTTGCATTACAACTGGCTCCTGCTGGTTGAGAAAGCGCAGAAGATGCTCAACCGGACCATGCTTTCCAATCCCTATGTGCTGGTTGCGACCCTGCTTGCCGGTGTTGCCGTGGCACTGATCTCCATGAAGACGGAAACCGAACGTTTGCAGGAATCCGAGGAAAGGTATCAGCAGCAGAAGCAGAAAACCATAGAGGCCGAGGAAGAGCACAGGCGCAAAATAGAGGAGCTGTGTTCCATTGCCGGGGATGAAGCCGTGTCCACGGATGCCCGGCGTGAGGCGCTAAACAAGCTGGAACAGAAATATCCGGATATATTCTCCAAATACGACACCGAGTATGAGAAACTGAAGAATATCAAGAAAATCAAGGAAGAGATAGCCCGATTGGAAGCCGGTGAGTCCATATCCAATCCCGCCAATGAATTGAAACGTGTGGATGACAGGATAAAAGAACTTGAAGGCAAGACCCGGTTGGCAACCGAATATTACCAGGACAGCTACGGGCGGCAAAGAGCCCGATATGTCCAGAAATCCGCACGTTCAAGGGATGAGGAGGCAGAGCTTCAGAATCTGTACGGAAAACGCAAGAGCCTGAACGGACAAATCCGCAAGGACGAGGTAAATGCCTATTTCGAAAACCTGACCGGTGTGAGTAACGAGACCCTTGCACAGCAGATAAAGCAGCGTAGAACCCTGCTTGCCCGGATGTCTGTCCAGGAGAAGGAATACGGAAAGATTACGCAGGGTGACGAAAATCTTACCGGAACTTATTCCCGTGACGAACTGAAGTATCAGCTGAACAAACTGGTTTCGGAACAAAACCGGCGTAACCTGCCCACGGATTCAAGCACTGACTGGGTGGCTGCGGCAAAAGAGAAATACCAGGACGCGCTCAAGGCTTATAACGCCTTTCTTCAGGAAACGTCCAACAGCCTTTCCCGTGAGGAGTTTGAGAAGAAGGCGAAAGAACTGAAGGATGCCGTCGATACCGCCAAAAAGGAGTACGACAAGGTCAAGCCCGGTGAGGATAAGGATTCCGAGGCCGAACGGAAGAAGGCGGACAAGGCGGAGAAGGAAGCCCAACGCCGCAAACAGGTTTCTGAAAAGCTGGGCCAGGACCTCGTCGGGCTGCAAAGGAAGAATGACGAGGCGGAGATTGAGATGATGACCGAGGGGCTGGAGAAGAAGCTGCGCCAGATAGACAATGAATACCAGGCACGCAAGGATGAAATAGCCAAGCAGGAAGCCGGTTGGAAACGTGACAACGCGAAAGCGGGGCAGTCCGGTTCGCTGTCGGAAGATCAGCAGTCCGAAATAGACAAGGCCCGTGAGTTGAACGAGTCCGGCCGACAGAAAAAAATAGCGGAAGCTTATCGGGAAGAGTTCGGAGTGATGCAGGAATATTTGCAGGCCTACGGCACCTTCCAGCAGAAGAAACTCGCCATCGCGACCGAATATGCGGAAAAGATACAAAAGACGACATCCGGCAGCGAGAAGCTCTCTCTCGGTGTTGAACGTGACAGCAAACTTGCCGGCATCGAAGTGCAGGAACTGAAAGCCCGTATTGACTGGGGTACTGTCTTCGGTGAATTCGGCGGGATGTTTTCCGATATGATAAAGCCTGTATTGGCGGATGCCAGAAAATACATGCTCACTGACGAGTTCCGAAATGCCGACCATGCCAGTCAGGACGCGCTTGTCTCTGCCGTCCAGCAGATGGAGAGGGCTTTGGGCGGTTCCGGCAAGGTCAGTTTCAAGAAACTGGGTGCCGAGGTTACTGCCTACCAGAAAGCCCTTTCAGACCTGAAGGAGGCACAGGCGGTGTATGCGGACACCTATACGGCGCTCATTGCCGCCCAGAAATCATACATTGAGGCGCAACAGTCCGGAACCGAACAGGAGAAGGAGTCCGCCCGGCAAGCCCTGGAAACGGCGCAGGCTAATGCCGATGCCGCGAGTGAGAATATAAACGCCTTGCAGGAAACGGCTGACAGTGCCCGGCAGTCCCTCTCGAATACTGCCTCCGGTCTGAAGACCAGTATGGAGAATGTGAGGGACGGATTGCAGCAGATTGCCTCCGGCAGTATCAGCGGGGCGTATAATGGCCTGATCACACTCGGCAAAGGTGCCAAGGAAGTGGACGGCAAACTGGGTGAGGCTTTCGGAAAGGTTTCCGAAACACTTGAGGATGTGCCTGTTGTCGGCTGGATTGTAAGTATTATAGACCTTTTCAAGGATGGTTTGAGTGTGGTCATCGGTGGCCTGCTCGACGCGGTGTTCAATGCCGTGAGCGGTATTCTTGACGATGTGCTTTCCGGTGATCTTTTTGTGACTATCGGAAAATCGCTGCTTTCCGGTGTGGGCAAGATATTCGACGCATTGACCTGGGGCGGATTTTCCTCCTGGACGACTTCAAGCAATGCCAAAGAGGTCCAGGAAACCATCGACCGGCTGACCGAGCGTAACGAGACCTTGCAGACGGCTATCGAGGACCTGACGGAGGAGATCAAGGCGAGCAAGGGTACAAAGTCCGTGGCCGCCTACCGGGATGCCTACAGGCTCCAGCAGGAGACGAACTCGAACTATCTGGACATGGCCATGTCGCAGGCCGGCTATCACGGTTCGCATCACAGCTGGAATTATTACTGGGGCGGTTTCTCACAGGAACAGATTGACCGTTTGAGCGGTCAGATCGGGCGTAGCTGGAACGGTGACATCTGGAACCTAAGTCCGGAGGAGATGAAGAAGTTGCGCAGTAACGTGGACATGTGGACGCAGATCCAGGATACCGGCAAGGGCGGATATGGAGGTCGTCTGACCGAGAAGCTGGATGACTACATCGACCAGGCGGGCAAGCTGGAGGAACTTACCGACCAGCTGTATGAAGGTCTCACCGGTATTTCCTTTGACAGCATGTACAGCAGTTTCGTGGATAACCTGATGGATATGAAGTATGATGCCGCAGCCGCGGCGGAGGACATATCCGAGTATTTCATGCGTGCGATGCTGTCAAACAAGATCGGTGAGCTGTATTCCGACAAGCTGAAAGGCTGGTGGGAGAAATTCGGCAAGGCGATGGAAGACAATGACCTTACAGAAGCCGAGCGTAAGGCTCTCCAGGACGAGTACATGAAGTATGTCGAGGAAGCCGTCGCTCTTCGTGACAATCTTGCCGCGGCCACCGGGTACGATAACTCGGGCGGTACGAGCCAGAGCGCCAAAACCGGCGGTTTTTCAGCCATGACACAGGACCAGGGTACAAAACTGGACGGCATGTTCACCAGCGGGTTGCAACACTGGTCGAGCATTGATGAGAAGATGGAGAGCGTCATCGACAAGATGAACACCGCCGAGGGGCATCTTGCCCGTATCGAGGAGAACACCGGCACGAGCGCGTCGCACCTTGGCAAAATAGAGGAAGAGATTCGTAAAATCAATCGTGACGGAGTAAAATGCAAATGATATGGAAAAGATATTAGGCGGTCTGGTACTTGTCAACGGTACCGACATCTGGAGCACATACGGGGTGTTCCTCGTTGAGGACAAGCGCGGCGGGATGGATAACCTGACCGCCATCCTGACCCCGAGCAAGACGAAAACGGATACGGCCGTGAATATCCGGGAGGAGGACGGGGAGAAATATTCCTCCGTGCTGACGCCCAGGAACGAGGCCCGTGACGTGACGCTTCATTTCGCCCTGTTTGGCAAAACGCAGGCCGGCTGGCTGAAGAAGTATTTCGAGTTCATCAATTTCCTGAAGAAAGGCCGTGACGGGTGGCTTGAGATTTCCTTTCCCCAACTTGCCCTGACTCTCCGTGTGAAATATACGGATTGCAGCAAGTTCCAGCCTCTGACCTATCTCTGGAAGGAAGGCGTGCACGCCGGCAAGTTCAAGGTGAAGTTCCGGGAACCTGTCCCGGTCATATAAATGTGATTCAAACCCTATTCAAACGACGTTTAAATAAGATACAGACATGCTGACCATCTATGACAGCAACGGCAACAGACGGACCGATATAGAGGCGGGTGACAGCTCCACCCAGGTGAAGGAGGTACAGGGTGACAATGTCCTGACACTCTCTTTCACGCATTACGAATATATCGCCCTGGACGTGAATGACCGGGTGGACTTTGAGGGTGAGCGCTACTGGCTGACCGAACGGTACGCCCCGAAGCAGAAGAGCGGCCAGGAGTGGGTATATGATTTGAAGTTTTACGGCATCGAGAGCCTGGTGAGACGTTTTCTTGTGCTGGAGACCACCGACGGGAACACCGAGCCTGTGTTCACGCTGACAGCGACTCCGCGTGAACACGTGGCCATGATCGTGAAGTGTATCAATGACGGAATGAACCACACCACCGACTGGAAAGTGGGGCGGGTGGACGGTACGGACCTTATCGTCATCGATTACGAGGGGAAGTACTGCAACGAAGCCCTGAAAGAGATAGCCGAAGCGGTCGGCGGGCAGGCTGAATGGTGGGTGGAAGGCCAGACCGTGAACGTGTGCCGGTGTGAGCATGGCGAGGAAATAACGCTGGGCTACGGGAAGGGACTGACCGGAATCGAACGCGACACGACGGGTACCGACAATTTTTATACCCGGTTGTTTCCGGTAGGCAGCACGCGGAACATAGATCCGTCAAAATACGGGCATAGCCGCCTGATGCTTCCGGGGGGCAGGCAATATGTCGAGATACATACGGAGGAGTACGGCATCTATGACCGTTACGAGCAAGACGCCTTCAGCGGCATTTATCCCCGCAGGATCGGGGCTGTCAGCAGTGTGCGCAGCGAAGATGTGAAAGATGACGACGGCAACCCTTTCACGGTCTATTATTTCAGGGACGACAGCCTGAACTTCGATCCGAACGATTACGAGCTGCCCGACGAGACCAAACGTGTATCGTTCCAGGACGGTGACCTTTCCGGACTGGGGCAGGGTGAGGACCACTGTTTCGAGGTGAATTTCAACAGTGCCACCCGTGAGTTCGAGATTATTACGATATGGCCCTATGATGATGACACGCAACTCCCTGGCGGCAAACTTGTCCCGAAATCCGGTGACCGTTATATTCTCTGGAATATCCGTATGCCGGACGAATATTACCCGCTTGCCGAGGAGGAGTTTCTTACGGCGGTGGAACAGTTCAATACCGAATGCTGGCAGGATCTTGCCGTTTACAAGGCCCCGACCGACCATGTGTGGATTGAGGAGAACGGTGTTTCCCTGTCCGTAGGCCGCCGTGTGAGACTTGAAAGCGAGGAGTATTTCCCCGAAACCGGTTATCGCAGCAGCCGTATCACGAAAATTACCCGGAAGGTGAACCAACCCGGGGAGATGGACATCGAGATCAGCGATGCCCTGCATAGTGGTGCGTTTGAACGGGTGAATGACAGTATCGGGGAACTGAAAAACTATACGAAGTCAAAGGCGGAGGGTGCCGCGCTTCCTGACATTATCCGTAGCTGGGACAAGACACTGCCTACGGACAACAATCTTTTTTCCGCGCGGAGAAGCCAGGCGGAACACATCAGCAAAAAAAAGAATGACCGTGCAAAGGGGAAGATCACCTTCGAAGCGGGAGCCTCTTTCGGACAGGAGGATAATGCGGGTATTGATGACAAGGGCAATGCCGGGCTGCTGACCCTTGTCGTGCGTGAGCTTCTTCGCAGTCCGAAATTCGTGGACGGTCTTTTCGGTGAGGGCTGGCGGCTCTGGATGGAGGACGCTTTGTCCCATCTGACCATCGACAAGCTGACGGTACGCCAGGTCATGGTAGTATTGGAGATGCTTATCGAGAAGGTACGCAGCGTCGGCGGCCAGCTTTGTGTCAGTGCCGCCAACGGGAAAATAAAGACCGCTGTTCTTGAGGGCGGTTACTGGAGGATCACCTTCGAGCAGGAGAACACTTTCGTGGCCCATGACCTCATGCGCTGCCAGACCTTCAGCGGCGGGAATTTGAAAAGCTATTGGGTTGAGGTGGCCGGCGTGGAGGGTGGTTCCATCCTCGTGGGCGAGGACGAGTTCGGCGCTTCCCTTCCGGAGGCTGGTGACGAGTGCGTGCTGATGGGCAACACGGAGAATCCGTTGCGCCAGAACCTGATCCTGATCTCCGCCACCGAGGACGGGCAGCCCCGTGTGGACGTGATGGACGTGGTGAAGGCGAAGAACTTCACCGGCTGCCTGCGTGCCCGTCTGGGCAACCTTGACGGTATCAGTGACGACTGGTTCCCTTCAGACAACCAGCCTCACGGTGATGGCCTGTACAGCGACAACGCCTACCTGCGTGGTACGTTCCTTCTGGTAACGGGCGAGGATATCAAGACGAAGTTCGAGATAGTCGAGGGGAAAATCGTCAGTTCCGTCACCGCCCTGCGGAATGACTTCGCCACCGAGCGCGGCTACCTGAATAACCCCGCCTTTGATGACGGCCTTATGAAGTGGAACACGGAGAACGAGACCGTGTTCTTCCTTGTGGGCAACCGGTGGATCTGGGCGAACGGTAACGTCTTGACGAGGAAGGGTGACAGCGCGAGCGTGACCGAGGATGACGGCCGTACGGTTGTCCGGATTCGTAACAAGTACATCCTCCAGAAACGTGAGAACCTGAAAAGTATTCCCTCCATGCCTGAAAATGACAGTGGGGAGAAGGAAGCCGTCCCGGTGTTCCTGACTTTCTTTTACCGCTGTGCCAAGGCCGGCACGCTGCGTGTGGAGTTTGTGGGTGTGGATAAGACAGGCTTTGCCAATTTCAACAGCATGGAGGTGGAGGAAGAACTGTCCGCGACCGACGGGTACGTACAGTACACCTGTAGCGGACTCTGGAACGGTACAGGTGATTTTAAATTGAGTTTTACCGGTGATATTTACCTGTATATGCTCATATTGAGCACCGACCGTGTGGAATCCCTGACACACCGTTATAAAACCCTTTTCGAGCAGTCGGAGCGTCTGGTAAAGATTTCGGCGGCGGTGTTCGACAAAGACGAGAACCTGCTGGAAGAGACCGGCCTGATGGTTACTTCCAAATATTCCGGGTTGTATGCCATTGACGGTGATGGAAATTTGAAATCCCTTGTAGGTGTTGGGGGTGACGGCGTAAAAATCAAGGGCGATAATATCACTTTGGAGGGGCTTGTTACGGCTAATGATAATTTCAAGATTCTGGAAGACGGTAGTATTGAGACGCGCAACGCCAAGATTTACGGTACAGTGTATGCCTATGAGGGTAAAATCGGCGGTTTTACGATTGATTCCGGACGGTTGTACTGGAAAGCCGGTGATTATTTCGGCAATGATTCCCGCAGTCTGAAACTTGGTGTCTCACAAACGGACATGGAGGGTATTGTGGATGTGTCCTTTAATGCCGCCACGCAGGGACGGTTCGGTGTCAAGGCCGTAGGCTCGAATCTGGGTGGTGCCGCTATCTATGCCTCCAGCAAGTCCTCTGGTCAGAGCTATCCTATCAGTGCCAATACTTATGCCGGCTATTTTGACGGTGGTGTGCATGTGAACGGGGCGGTGTATTGTGGTGATATCCTGTCGAACAATTACGGTACGGGATGGAGCCTGGCCAGCGATGGGACATACAGTTACCGAAAGGGTGTTTCAGGTACCTTCCGGTGGGCTGTAAAGAGTGATTTTATAACTTATAACTATACCCTTGAGGTTGTTAATGGAATTGTCGTTAAGATGACATATATCTAAAAATAAAGGATATGAAAGTAAATTTTAATGTGTATTTTAAGGATTTCGACGGTAGCGTGCTGTTGATTGATAAGAAACCCCAGTGTATGGGAGTCATAGTCTCCCAGTGCCTGTTCAACGGTACCGGTTTCCGTCCGAGCGGTAATATTCAGACGGATAATGAAAAGAAATTACATGCTTACAGTCTTTGCATGAGGATTATGGGTTCCGATGCGGATGTGGATCTGACATCGGAGGATGCGGTTTTGATAAAGGAAGCTGTTACCGGTCTTACTCCGGGCTGTTATTCCCAAATAGTGAAACAGATAGAAGGGTAATGGAGGATTAGCTATGACAAATGCGGAAAAACAGGAGATCCTGAACGCTATCAAGGCCGAGAGCCAGAGCGTTGATGAACTTGTGGAGGTCAGCTCCCTTGACAATATCAAAAGTCTCCCCGCCCTTCGCGGCAGTGAGCTGGTGAGTGCTCCGCTTACCCTTTTGCGTAAACCGGCCGATGATGCCGCTGCCACAGCGAATGCGTCTGCCACGAAAGCGGATAATGCTGCGGCTTTGGCGAATAAAGCTGCGGGTATGGCGTCTGATGCGGCCGGTACCGCCAATCAGGCTGCTGAAACTGCAAATTCCGCCGCGGCAGCGGCATCCGCGGCTGCGAAACAGGCGGAGGATGCCGCCGCCGGTGTGAACGACGGTTTGGTCGGTGGCATGACGGCCGTCCCTGATGAGGAGAACGACACGGTGAAACTCACCCTGCTGGGGAAGACCGGGACGGAGATTGCCTCCGTTGATATTCCCGGTGGTACGGGTGGTGGCGGTAACACGTATAATGTGACGGCGGAAGTCCCTTTGGAGAGCGGTTATTATGTCCTTTCCTCCGCGATCGGTGCCGTGGATGAGAAATACCGTTACAAGGGCCGTTGCATCACCTATGAAGTCTCGCAGGGCAAATGGGAGACCAAACAGTTCGTGGGGACAAGTCTGTCGAGCTGGGAGCAGGAGGCGAGCTGGGAGGACTTCGGCGGTGCCGGAACGATGAAGAGCCTGACGGTGAACGGCGAGAAGAAAGTTCCCGACAGCGAGGGCAACGTGGATCTGACCATCGACAAGCTGGAAGTGGACGAGAGTCTGGATGCTGACAGTACCAATCCCGTCCAGAACAAGACCGTCGCCGCCAAATTCCAGGAGGTGGAAGCCGGTACCGTGTTCGGCATGAGCGCGGAAGTGAGCGACGACGAGAGTAGTGTCCGCCTTGCGCTGACCAACAAGAGCGGGGCGGAGATCGCGAGCGTTGACATCCCGGCCGGCAGCGGTGGCGGCGGTGAGTCCTCCACCACCAAGATCGTGCTGCTTGCCGAGACCGACAAGAAAACCGTGAAGGAAGGCGGAGCGGTGAAACTTACCTATACCTATGACCACCAGGTTGCCGGCGGTGATGACAAGGGTAGCAGTACCGGACAGAAAGCGACCGTCACCATCCAGGTGAAGCGCGGGACGACCACCACTTATTCCTCCTCGCTGAAGGAAGTGAGCAAGGGTACCTATACCCTTGACCTGACCAAATACCTGCTGGTGGGCACGAGCGATATCTACGTCATTGCCGAGACTACCGATCCCACCACGGGTAAGGCGCAGAAGAAGCAGGCGTACGTGAGCGTGAAGAGCGTCACCCTGTCCCTTTCCTGCGGTTACAACCTGGCGGCCACCATCCAGAACGGCGGTTACGGTACCTATGATTCCGCGAGTATACCCTACGCCGTGAGCGGTACCGGCACGAAAACCGTCAGCCTGTACGTGGACGGTGTACAGCAGAACGCGCATACGGTCACCCGCAGCGGCACGACGAACGGCAGTTTCGAGGTTTCCATGACCGGCCTGTCCGTGGGGCGGCATACCGCCCAGCTGGTGGCCGAGATGGAAACTGACGACCTCACGCTGAAAAGCGAGAGCATCCATATCGACCTGCTGAAGGCCGGAACCGGCGCGCCCTTCATCGGTTTGAAGCTCATTCATGCCGACGGGCATGTCCTCGGACGGGACGAGCATCTGGAGCCGGTCCTTGAAGCCGGCCGCTACGAGAAGCTCACTTTCGACTGGGTGGCCTATGATCCCGACCGTGTGCCCGCTGAAGTGGAGTTCTGGAAAAACGGCGTCAAGAGCAGTACCGTGAGCGCTCCCCGCAGCATGATGACCTACAGTAACCGGTTTACCGAGGAAGGCACGCAGACGCTTGTCCTGAAAGCCGGTCCAACCGGGTACACTTTGCGCATCGACGTGGGTGAGAGCGGTATCGATATCAGCGAGGCCACCTACGGCCTAGCGGTCAAGCTTGACGCGGCGGGTCGCAGCAACGGGGAGAGTAACCCCGGAACATGGGAGTCGAACGGCGTGGAGACCACGTTCGAGGGTTTTGACTGGAGCAGCAACGGCTGGACGGGTGAGGCGCTGAAGCTGACCAACGGTGCGAAAGCCGTCATCGGCTACCGGCCCTTTGCCACCGATGTGAAAAGTACGGGGCTGACCATTGAACTGACCCTCCGGGTAAGCAATCCCACTGACAGCGATACCGCAGTTGTGGACTGTCTCGACAGTGGCAAGGGGCTTTATATCACCCCTTCGGAAGCGAGTTTCAAGACCGGTGAGAAAGTGTCCTATACCAACGAGGACGACGAGCTGGTGGAGCGTGAGATCAAGCTGGGCACGAATTATGTGGAAGACCGGTGGATCAAGGTGGCCCTCATGGTGGGTACCCGCAATGAGAGCCGTCTGATGGAGCTTTATGTGGACGGCAACCGTACCGGTGCCGACATCTACGACAACGCCTTCAGCTTCCGCCAGGACAATCCGAAATATATCACCATTGACAGCGCCGGGGCGGACGTGGAGGTAAAGAGCGTGCGTATCTATACCCGCCGGTTGAGTGACGACGAGGAACTGGAGAACCGGATGGTGGACAGTGCGGACGGTGAGGAGATGATCGCGCTGTACGAAGAGAACGATATCCTGGGTGATACCGACACTGTGGATATGGACAAGCTGCGTGCCAAGGGCAAGGGGGTGCTGCGTATCGTGCGCCAGAACAAGCTCGATGACGTGTATGCCGAGAACAACAAGAAGACGGACTTTTCGGCTGATATCTTCTATTACTCCCCTTTCGGATCCGAATACGACTTCATGCTTCGTGACTGTTATATCCGTATTCAGGGTACCAGTTCCACGAAATATCCGAGCAAGAACATCCGTATCTATATCAGCAAGGGCGGCACGAACCTTAGCTTCACCGTTGGCGGCAAGGAGCAGGCGGAAAAGAAATATCCTGTCCGTCCCGGTGGCATCGCCATGAACCTGATCTGTCTGAAGAGTGATTATTCCGACTCGTCCATGTCGCTGAACACAGGCGGTGCCAAACTGTTCAACGACGTGCTGAAGGAGATGGGGCTTCTCACCCCTCCGCAGCGTTACCAGTACGAGACGGGCGGCAGCGATTTGAACGCGGTCACCGTGCGTACCGCTATCGACGGTGTGCCTATCGACATGTTTGTGGCGGCTGCGGAGGACGGCGAGAACGACTATGTGGGGCAGTACAACTTCAACAACGAGAAAAGCAAGAGCGGCGACCTGTTCGGCCTTAGTGGCGTGGAGGGTTACGATCCTGCCTGTCCCCTCACTCTGGAAATGCTGAACAATACCGAGGCCATGTGCCTTTTCAAGACCACAAGTGACGCTCATCTGGAGGAGGTGTTTGATGCCGGTGCCGAGACCAACGTTCCGGATGATGTGAAATGGGCGGGCCTTGACGAGTCGCAGCGTACGGCCGTGAAACGGTTGTACGCATGGATACGCTCGTGTGTTCCGGACGGTGCGACGAGCGCCGACCTCTCCACTTTTAAGAGCGAGAAGTTCAGGGACGAGATAAGTGACTATTTCGACAAGGCTTTCCTGCTGACGTATTACCTCTGGACGGACTATTTCCTTGCCGTTGACCAGCGTGCGAAGAACATGATGCTGCGCACGTGGGACGGCCTGATATGGTACATCACCTACTACGACGGTGATACCCAGATGGGAAAACGCAACGACTGTTTCCTGGTGTATGACTACACCACCGACCGCGACACTTATGATGCCGAGGCCGGGAAATATGCCTTTGAAGGCCGTGACAGCTGGCTTTGGAACCTCGTTCTGGCCAACCTGGACGCTGACCTGAAGACACAGGCGCAGGCTCTTCGCGGTGTACTTACCACCAGCCGTGTCCTGGACATGCTGAACGTGGAGCAGGCGGGCAACTGGTGCGACCGTGCCTATAACAAGAGCGGCGAGCTGAAGTACATCCTGCCCGCCACGCAGGAGATGTACGGCAAGGTGTGGCCGTTCATCTACGCCCTTCAGGGCAGTAACCGTGCGCACCGTGAATATTTCGTGCGTAATCGTTTCGCCCTTCTGGATGCCAAGTACGGCACGAGCAATTTCACCAGTGACAACATCGACCTCTATCTGGCACGTACGGCTGCTGACACCCCCGACGTGCTGAAGATTACGGCCAACGAGGTTTATGCTTTCGGCTACGGTACGAACAACAGCCCGAATATAGGGAATACCGGCATCATCAAGAAAGATGCGGCTGCGAGCCTTTCCATCACCGGTGCCTATACGGTGAACGATCCCTTGAGGGTTTATGGCGCGAGCCGTATGAAGGTGCTGGATATGAGCGGGGCCGCCGACCACCTGAAAAACGCTTTCGACCTGGGCAAATGTACCGTGCTGCGCGAACTGAACCTTCAAAGTTCCGGCAACGGCAGTACCGGCTGGTGGTTGAACATCGGCAACTGCAAGCAGCTACGTAAACTCAACCTTCGTAACCAGGCACAGGCGAAAACCGGGGGAAGTACCAGTACCGAGCTGGATTTGAGTGCGCAGACCAAGCTGGAAGAACTTGAGGCCCGCGGTACGCAGGTGCAGAGCGTGGTGCTAGCCAAGGGTTCTCCCGTGACGCTGCTCCACCTTCCCGGTACACTGACCAGCCTCCGTCTGGAATATCTGGGCAGACTGACCACCGGCGGGCTGACATTAGAAAGCTACAGCAAGGTGAAGACCTTCATCTTTGACAGTTGTCCAGGTATTGACTGGGAAACCCTGCTGGGCCGTTGCACGGGTGTGGAACGTATCAGAGTAACCGGTATTGACCGCGAGGATGACGGTACGTGGCTGAATAAGTTTGTCGGGATGGGCGGTGTGGATTCCGATGGCAATACTACGGACACGTGCGCTTTGGTGGGTACGGTACAGCTCACGCGCTACATTGATGACGATACGTACAGCGCTCTGAAGGCGCACTTCCCGGAACTGAATATCCGGCAGCCGGAATACACGATGATCGAGTTCGACGACGAGGTATCGGATGACGCGAACGTGAGCAACCTTGACAACGGTACCGGCTACAAGTATGACAACGCGTATGAGGTGAGCGGTCATATTTCCGCCATCCTGAAGCAGCGTCACCGTGTACTTGCTAAAGTGACTAAAAAAGCGACGACGCGGGGTGTGAACATGGCGAACGTTGATACCACGGTGAACAACCTGGACGGTGAGATGACCTACTACCCGCTGGACGACACGGACAGCAACAAGTACGCCGACGGCACGGCTGCCAGACTGGACGGCACTGAAGGTGACTGGATGATGTACGAGCCCTTCTTCTGGAGCAAGGGTATCAATGATTACCTGAACGGCAAGCATTACTCCTGTTACAGCAGTAACGGTTCGGATAACATGCCTTCCGTTCCGGATGCTGACGTCCTTACGCTTGACGACATTAAGGGCACGAGTGGCGGTTATCTTTCCGGTCGTAAGATCATGAGCGGAAAGGATACGCTTTCGAACAGCTACAGTACTGACAGTACGTATTCGGTATGCAAGGTGAACGTGGACGGTTACAAGCGTGTGCGTTTCCCGAACGTTCCCGGTACAAGCCTTGTCGGAAGCATTTTCACAGACGATTCCGGCACGGTCATCAGTTCAATCGTCGTCCCTACCTTGAGCAACAAGTTCGAGGCCGGTATGTACCTGATTGCCGATGTTCCGGAGGGTGCCACTGCTCTTCACTTCTCCATTCTGAACACGGCAGAGTTCGATAAGGTTGTCCTTTCTAACAGTGACAGGATCGAGGATATGGAACCCGAATGGGTGCCTAATGACGAGCACTTGTGTGCCGTTGTGGGCAGCAGTGTTGTCGGTTCCAAACTTCGCGCCTGCATTACCGGCGGGAGTACTACGGCGAGCATGACCTGGGCTGATTTTCACTATTACAGTGTCCAGCGCGGTATGCAGCAGATTGATGCCCTTATGCACTCGCGCATCGCGAATCTTTTCTACGCGAAGTACGGTCGTCGTGACAGCCAGGAACAATGCGGCGCGGGCTCTCACACGAACAACCGTACTACGGGTGGTACTGCCAGCCGCGGGATGACGGACACGATCGGCTACGAGGAAGCCTCCTCAATCAACCCTAATGTGACGAACAGCCTGATAGAAAACTCCGTCCACCAGTATGCGTGGTACCGTGAGAAGGATGACTACGGCGGGGCCACGGTTACGCAGGTGAATAATATTTGTTGCCTTGGCTACGAGGACATCTATGGTCATAAATATGACATGATGGACGGCGTGGACCTCCCTAATGACACGGGCAATTCCGGGAAGTGGCGCATCTGGATGCCTGACGGCAGTACCCGCCTGGTTAAGGGTTCCGTGAGCTCCGGTATCTGGATTACCGCCGTGGCGCATGGCAAATATATGGACGTGATTCCGGTGGGTTCCGTTTCGGGTTCCTCCTCGACAAATTACTGCGACATCTACTACATATCCACTGCCTCCGTCCGTGTGGTCTATCGCGGGTACAACAATGCGAACGCGAATGGCGGTGTGTCGA
>OGDS01001425.1_pt1 | contig 18162 bp, 32 predicted proteins | sample 1570351 | NCBI WGS metagenome assembly OGDS01 (sample SAMEA2581974, study PRJEB24529) | metagenome | biome: Human gut stool | place: China | collected 2011
TATATATACAAGATGCAAATTCAGAATATTAGGATTATGTAAATCAAGCTAATGAAAAACACGCATAGACTTGGGACTTTAGAGGTAATAATTCAAATCTGAAAGACGATCAAGGTAATTACTATATAGATCCTAATAGATAGCTTACTCCTGAAGATATAAAGGATATGCGTAGTAAAGGAGCTAAGATACCTGAATAGTGGGAATCATTAGAAGATGCAGACATATCAGAACTTACTAATACATTTGCATATAATTTATCTTAGGATCCAATATAGTATATGGCTACCGGAGGAGAAGTAGGAAATACAGATGATGAATTTGCCAAAGCTGTTAATACTAAATTAGGTAGAACTCCAGATGGTAGACCATTGCAATAGGGACTTAAACCTGTATTTGATTTGGAAGATGCAGCTAATATGACTCCTGTTGGTGATGTATTGTCTGCTAGAGATGTATATAATGCAGCTAGATCTAATGACTGGACTAGTGCAGGATTAGCAGCAGCAGCTATGATTCCATTTGTACCAATGACTGTTAAGTAGTTTAGAAAGAAGTATAAAGGCGTTACTCCTAAATCTACTTATAGTTCTGATAGTAAGTTAATGGATAAAAAGATCCAAGATCGTATCATGAATTTGAAGTAGAAAAAGCTAGAAGAGAGGCAATAATTAATAATAGTAAAACTTTACCAACTAAAGCAAATAACGAGGGGTATAACATAGTTGAAGCTCTTATGGATGATCCTTCTTATTTAGCCAGAGCTGCGGAAGTAAAGAATAAATTTGGCGATAATTATGCTCGTATATATGCGGATATAATTCAGGATTATAATACTAACCCAAATAGATTGCCTAAGAGTACAATAGATCTTAATTTAGATCCTGATATTAGAGCTCAAATGAGAGCAAACAAGATAGCCTAGGAAACAGTAGATAGAGGTGGTAAGAAACCTGATAGAGGAGATTTTGAATTAGCGCTTAATCCAGAGAATACTGATCTAAGCGGTAATGTTACATTACATGAATGGAATCATTATACTGATTATATTAAGAATAAATCTCCTAAAGCAGATGCTAATAGTCCTATGTTTTATCAAATGAGTAAAGATATGGATGGAGTAAGAGTAGATGATGACGATTATTACTTTAGTCTTCCTACAGAACAGAAGGCTTATATGAATCAACTCAGAGAATATCTTTTCAATACTAGAAAGATAAATAGAAGAGGTGATAAGATATCCCAAAGTCTGATAAAAGATTCTTTAAAGGAATTAGAAAAGATAGACAATTATAAATCTGTTGTTAGAGCTAGTAAACAATTCAAAAGTTTGCGCGGGTACACTAAATGGTTTAACTCTATACCTTTACTTGGTGCTGGAGCTGTTGGAGTAAATAAATATTTCAATAATGGAACTGAACAAGAAAAGTAAATTTGCTGAAAATGTAAAAAATAAAATCCTAAATTTATAGGGCGCTATCGAAAGAAACAATAACATAGAATTGTTTATAAAAGACTATGAATCTATGAAATATGGGCTTATAGATGCCGATATATCTTTTACTGCAGAATAGGCTTCTATATTAGAAAAGTACGATAAGAATACTTACTTTACATAGGAAGAGAGTTAGTTTATTATAAAATATTTAATGAATTGCTTAGTATATAATGAACCTTTTGATTGTTCTAGTTTAGGACCTAATAAATATTTAAATGAATGACTTAATAGATTACACAGGTATCATGCCGGTTTACCCTATACCTTCATATAAGTATGGTGGTATTCATATTAAGAAAAAGAATAGAGGTAAGTTTAATGCTTTGAAGAAAAGAACTGGTAAAAGTACAGAAGAACTTACTCATAGTAAAAATCCTTTGACACGTAAACGTGCTATATTTGCTCAAAACGCTAAGAAGTTTAAACACAAAGGTAGAAAAAAGAAATAACAATAATCTAATTATATATAATTATGGATAATAATACATTGAACGGTTTTGAAGTATTTGATGACTTCATGCCAGGTAGTGTAGCAAATAAAAATACATTTACTGAAGAAATAGATAACAACGATCTTGGTGGAGCTACCGAAGAATTAACTGATGAAGAATTAGAAGCTCTACGTAATCCCAAGAAAAATGAAGATGATGATTCTGATAGTAAAGAACAAAAAGATGACAAGAAAACTACTACTACAAAAAGTAAAAAAGGTAGTAAAGTAGATGATGAGCCAGCTGAAGAGGATGATGAGGAACCAGAAGATGAAGACATTTCTGACTACGATAGCTCCTCTGATGATAATACCGATACCGGCAATGATGCTGTAACATCTTTCTTTGAAGTATTATCAGATAAAATGGGTTGGGAACTTGGCGAAGATGAGGAAATTCCTCAAACTCCTGAAGAGTTAGTTGAATATTTCAAAGATGTTATTGAAGAAAACTCAGTACCTCAGTATGCCAGTGAAGAAGTAGAAGCTTTAGATAATTTCGTAAAGAATGGTGGTAACCTTAGAGATTACTTTTAGATTGATGGAGATTTGAATTTAGAAGAGATTAATATAGAAGACGATGAGGTAAATCAAAAATTGGTTATCAAAGAATTTCTGAAAGAAAAAGGCTTCAGTACTAAGCAAATTGAAAAGAAATTAACTAAGTACGAGGAAGCTGGCTTACTTGAGGATGAGGCTACGGACGCATTAGAGGCTCTTAAAGACATTAAGGAACAAAAGAAACAAGAGCTATTAGAAGCACAAGAAAATCGCTCTAAGGAGCTTAAAAAGCGTCAACAGGACTATTTTAACTCCGTTGTCACTGAAATAAAGGGCATGGATAATATTCGTGGAATTAAAATACCTCAGAAAGACAAATAGGCATTATTGGAATATATATTCAAACCCACAGCTGATGGAAAGACTCAGTATCAGAAAGACTATTCCAAAAGCGTGAAGAACTTACTTGAGTCTGCCTACTTTACTATGAAAGGTGATACTCTATTAAAAGCAGCTAAGAGTGAAGGCTCAAATGCAGCTATTAATAAGTTTAAGAATAGTTTAAGTAGAACCGGAGTAAGTAGAAAGACTAAAAGACAGGATAACACTAGCACTGAGTCTATGTGGGATTCTTTTGCACGACAATTACGTGTAGATTAAATAACAAAATAAATTATAATTTACTAATATTTTATGGATAATAATATTCTGAATAATTTGGTTTTATACAAGGGCAAACGTTTCTCAGACTTGATTGATACCAATAAAATTTCTGCTGCTTCTCAGTAGAATCCGTATCAAGTTGCTACAGTGTTGTCTTACGTATTTGGAACTAAAGATAATGGTTACAACACTTCCCTCGACATGCTGACTGGCGGTCTTGGTAATGTAATGACTATTGACCAACCGAGCTTTGAGTGGAATGTAATGATTGATGCAGATAGAGCTATTACAATTAGAGATGCTAAATGGAATGGCGCTGCTATCACTGATACTACTACTGCAGGTTTGGGTAATACTCCTATTTATCTGTGGTTAGAAGAGAACTGGTTTGGTCCTACTGCTGTATTAGAGTTGGATAATAAAGAGTATCAATTACGTGTTTCAGGTGCTCCTTACCAAGATGGTAATCTGTGGGTATATACTTGTTTCATTGCTGATGGTAATCCTACTTCTTACATTCCGGCACAGTATTTGAAAGCTGGTAGCCAAGTTAATCGTCTTGCTTCTGCTGTTGAAGAATACAGTGAAGAAGGTGATATCCTGAACTATAGTACTCACTTTAAGATGCGTAATTATCTGACTACAATCCGTATCAACTACGATATCACAGGTTCTGCGTATTCTACCGTAATGGCTATTGCTCTGCAAGATCCTAAGACTGGTAAGAAATCTTATTTGTGGGCTGACTATCAGGAATGGGTTGCTCTTCGCGAATGGTATAAGAGATGTGAACGTATGTTGGTTTACATGAAATCTAATGTAAACAAAGATGGTTCTTGTAATCTGAAAGGTACTAATGGTCGTCCGGTATTCATTGGTGCCGGTCTGTTGGAACAAATTGCTCCGTCTAACAAACGTTATTATACTCGTTTGACAGCTGAGTTGCTAGAAGACTTCTTGTTTGATCTGTCTTATAATGTACTTGGTACTAACGAACGTAAGTTTGTTGCTTTGACTGGTGAAATGGGTATGCGTGAATTTGACCGTATCTTGAAGGAAAAAGTAGCTACTATGAACTTGATGGATACTGTATTCGTAACAGGTTCTGGTGATAGCTTGAAATTTGGTGGTCAGTTCAAGACTTATCAAATGACTAACGGTATTGAGCTTACTTTGAAATACTTCCCGTTATATGATGATCCTGTTTATAATCGTCAGTTACATCCTGTAACTCTGAAACCGCTGGAATCATATCGTATGACATTCCTTGATCTTGGTAGACGTGATGGTGAAGCTAACATCGTTAAGGTAGTACGTAAGGAACGTGAATTCGTTACTTGGTACACTGGTGGTGCTGTAGCTCCGTCTGGTTACGCTAACTCTAAGAATACTCTGAGATCTAACGGTAAGGACGGATACACTGTATTCTTCCTCGGAGAAATGGGGATAATGTTAAGGGATCCACGTGCGTGTGGGGAACTAATCATGGAAGCCGAATGATAAATTGACTTTATTATACAATTATTAGGAACCTTGTGGCACGTTTAACGTTATGTGATATATAACTAAATATTATATATTATGATGCGTTCGTACGATGTTTATAAGATAACAAATAAAACTAATAATAAAGTATATATAGGCATTACAAGTAAAGGAATAAGTGCTCGGTGGAAAGAGCATCTCTACAGTGCCGAGCACGGATGTCCTTTCAAATTACATAATGCTATACGAAAGTATGGTAAAGAGAACTTCTCAATAGAACTTATAGATTTCTGTAATAGTTGGGAAGAGCTCGTAGAAAAAGAACAATATTATATTTCCGAATATAAATCTATTCAAGACGAATTTGGTTATAACATGACAGAAGGTGGTGATGGAACTTTTGGTAGACATCACACTGAAGAAACTAAAGAAAAAATTCGTCAAAAAGCTATTGGTAGAGAAGTTACCGAAGCAACCAGACTTAAATTATCTGAAGCTGGAAAAGTAACTACAGAAGCAAGGAAAGCCTATAGAAATTCTGGTAAAATAGGATCTTCTAGAAAAAAACCAGTGTTGCAGTATACTAAAGATGGTGAATTTATAATAGAATATTCTGGAGTAAATGAAGCTTCGAGAGAAACTGGAATACATGTTACAACTTTATCCAATGCATTAAAAGGTAAGAACGTAGTTGGTTCTAAAGTAAATCCGTATATTTGGGTTTATAAAGAAGATTATCCTGATGTACCTACAAAAGTATCTTCTAGTTTATTTGCTAAAGATCCAGATTGGAAACCAACTATATCAGAAGCTTGTAGAAAAGCTGATTTAGAATCTAGAAAAAATAGAAAAGCAACTGAAAAACAAAAGCAAGTTGCACTTGAAAATGGTTTGAAAACCGCGAAAGCTATTTGTCAATACGACAAAGATAACAATTTGTTAGGAGAGTATATTTCTATTATAGAAGCAAGCAGATCTACAGGATGTGATAGGAGGGGTATCCAAAGACAACTACAGAATCCAATAGATTCAAATAATAAAAGAGCTTGGAACAACGCTAAATACATTTGGAAATATAAAGAACAACTAACTGAACAATCTAATTAATATTATGGAAGTAATCGTTAGAATATTAAAAATGAATCCCTGGAGTGGGATTACAAAATGGCCTACATGCTTTGATTATGTAGGTACTTACTGGACTAGATCTGGTAATTTATATACAGGTTTAACTGCATAGGACGCAGAAAGACTAGAAAAAGAAATTGGTTATCCAGAAGGTCATTTATCACCTAACAGTACATTTTGGGATACATTCGCTGTTAAGATAGGTAAGAATGATATAATACTGGATATAGATAGACCAGAGGATGAGCTTAAATATTTGTTTTTAAAGAAACATAAAAGAGTAGCAGATGGATTGAATAATGTAACTCCTTCTACTGATTATGTTATTATCAACAAAGATAGTGAAGCTAAAGAAGCTAATAAAATTAATAAAATTAAACGTGAAGCATATAAAGAAATGGATAAAATGTCTATTGAAGATATGCGTAAGTGTCTTAGACTTTATGGTATTAAGTCTGATACAATGTCTAATGAATTAGTTGAAGCTAAACTTTCTGAACAAATTGAAAGTGCACCAGATAGGTTTATTACAAAATGGGTAAAGAACCCTAATAAAGAAATTAACTTTGTTATTGAAGAAGCTATAGCTAAAAATATTATTCGTAGAAATAGAAGTCAATACTTCTTTGGTACAGAGATGATTGGTAATGGTTTAGAAGATGTAATAGCTTACTTGAACGATAAAAAGAATCAAGATTTGAAACTGACCATTATGAATGAAATTAAATCTAAATAATGAAGATATCTGATTTACATAAGGCATTTAAAGTTCTCATGGATAAGAATTCAGAGGCAGTTGCTTTTGGTGGCTGCCCTGCATTCCTTCCTGAAGAAATTGATTTATTTCTTAATTAGGCATATATTGAAGTAATATGTAATAAATACACTGGAAATAATACTATGAAAGTAGGTTTTGAAGGTGCTGTTAAACGTATTGCTGATTTATAGAAATTAGTTAAGACTGATACTGCTTAGGCATTAGTATACCCAAGATCAGGATCTAACGTACTTACTCTATCTAATTTCTTTAGAGATGGTTTTGAATTTAAAAGAATGTTCTATGTAGATTGCGTACTTCATTTTGACGATAAAGCTGCTACATGTATATTAACAGATCACGATAAAGCTAGAGGATTCTTATAGACTTACAATAATAATCCTTGGATTGATACTCCTGTAGCTGTAATAGAAGATAATAATTTGAGAATATTTATAGACCCAATACGAATGGATGCTAGTACATATACTGCAGATATTACATATGTAAAGTATCCGGAAGTTATTAGTTATAAGAACTATAATAATTATATTGAAGAAGTACCTGATTACGTACTCAATGAAGTAATAGATAGAGCTGTATTAATTGCTTTAGAAAGTATAGAGTCATAGAGATCTCAAACTAAAGCACAACTTGATAATTTGAATGAGTAATGAAAGCCAGAGAAATGCAAATCGAATTTGAAAGAAGGATTACATTGATGAATCCAGCTTTTGAATTAGAAGATAAACTTACATCTGATACAATATTTTCATTCTTAAACGCATATACTGAAAGGTATGTAAGAATGAATTACTTAGCTGATGATCAAACCCAGAGAGATAGTAGAGCACAAAAGAAAAATGCAGACAACATTAAGGGATTGATTACTAGAGGGTTGTATGATATTGCTTCTAAGGATAGTAATAATACAGACAAATTATCAGATAGAATAGTGATACCAGAAGATTATTTTCTATATATAAGATCTAATAGTTTGTTATCTAAGAATTATAAATTAGAGAATGAAATAACTAATCCTGAAGAATACATAGTAACTCCTAATAAAAGTATCAAAGAAGATGATGTAGAAAAGATAATTAGTACTTACTATAATAAAGCTATACTACTTAATCCTTATGTAGTATTAAATGCTGGGAATAATAGTGATTCTGAAAGTAATATTTATCTTAATGTAATACATGATACTTACACTACTATCAAAAAAGTAGATTTAGTATATTATAGAAAGCCTAAGAAATTTGATGTTATAGGAGTAGATAACATAAATGTATTAGATCATTGTGAGTTACCTGAAAGTACTCATATGGAGATAGTAGAAGGAGCTGTAGAAATGTTTGTAACAGAAGCTAAGTATCGTCTTAATATGAAACAAAATAATCAAGAATAATGACTAATTTGCAATTATAGGAATCATTTGAAATAGAGCTTAATAAGTTAGATGATAATCTTACTAAGCCGACTTCTCTTATTACTGAATATTTCCTAAATGCAGGATTAGATAAATTCTGGAAAACGAGATACTCAGAGAATAATTATAAAAGAGAACCTTTTGAGTATACTCAAAAAAGAATAGATGATCTACGTACGTTAGTTACTGATCACGTATATCATTAGAATGATATAGATATTATTAATAATGGATAGTATACCGTTATATTACCAGATAACTATGTCTTATTACTTGGAGATACCGCAGGTATTCAACCTGCAGATGGTGTGATAAATGAATGCTGGGAAAAGGATTAGGACGGTAACTATATAACTCATTACTCAGATACTATAGAAGGTACTATAGAAACAATAGATAGAATTAAAGAAAATTCATTATCTGAGTATCATTTAAAATATACATAGGCAAAACCAATTAAATTACAATCTAATGATTTAATTAAATTGTATACAGACGGTAAATACAAAGTATCTGAATATTAGATTTAGTATTTACGTAAGCCTAACAAAATAGATATTCATACAAAACCATTTGATGAATATACAGATATGCCTGAACATACGCATTTAGAGATAGTTAAATTAGCTGCTCAGTTATACATAGAAAATCAGGCTAATCCAAGATACAATTCTTATACTTAGGAGATTATCCCAAGTATGGAATAATAAAGAAAGCGCTTATTGACGTGGAAATCTGGAATAAGGAAAGTAGAAAGTAAGCGAAATATAGACAAAGCGCTTAATATGTCTAATTTAAAATTTAAATAATATGATTCAATCCGTACATTCTGTACTTATTGGTAAAACTTGTCCAGCATCTTATACTACAGTTGATGCTTTGGCTGAGGGTGATGTAGCATTGTTTGATGAGAATAAGTCTTTGATTACCACTGCTGCTAAAGCTGCTGACGCTTCTTCTTTGTATGTAGGTGTTGCAGGTAAGAAAGTGAGTGTTACAATGCCTGATGGTACTGTAGCTCAGAAAGCTAATATTGATTTCTCTAATGAAATTTAGAAAGCTTCTAAACCGTCTGCAGTAGTAGGTGAATATACTGAACCTACCGAAGAAAAAATTACTATTACTTTGACTGACGCTACTATTGTTGCAGGTCATCGTTACGTATTACGTATTTATTACAAAGATATTTACGAAGCAGTTTGGCAGTTTACTCACACTTATGAAGTATATGCTGAATCTGAAACTGCTGCTGATTTGGCTACAGCTATTGTAAAGAAGATTAATGCTCACAAAAATCGTCGTGTACAAGCTTCTGCTAGTGCTGCAGTTATTACTTTAACTGCTATGGCTAAAGATGATAACGAAGGCGTTAATTCACTGAATGAATATAGCGTTGTATCTATGGAAGCTTCTCTATATGAGACTATTCCTGGTGCTTTATTAGCTAATCAACCTAAAGCTGTTGCAGGTGCTGTAATTGCTAAGACTGCGGGTAATCCTGGTAAAGGTTACTGGAAACAAGTTCGTGACGAAGAAGTTCGTAACATGGGTTATAAAGGTCATGTATTCACTGGTGCTTATCCTGCAGTTGAACAAGCTCGCAAGGTAGTTGAAGGTACTGAATATGACTATGCAACTATCGAAAACGATAACTTGTATTTGAGCAATGACAACCAATACATTAAGACTACTCCGTTGACTACGGAAGTTTACTGTCCTAGCTTGGTTGGTTCTATCGTTGATAAAGGTATTCAGTCATTTATCAAAGGTGAAGCTGTAGCATAATAAATAATATTTCAGTGTGCTGATAAGGGCTATAGGGCTAAATAGCCCTGTAGCCTTTTTTATTTTAAATATAATATCATGAAAATAATCGGAGTTAAAAATATAGACAACACTTTAGTAATCACACTGGATACTAAATTACCTGATACGGTGTCAGAAGACTTATATTTATATATAGACACACTGGACAACTATACCAAACGTAATTCGGATAATTCTGAAGAACACTCGTATTCTATCCTACTAATAAGTGCTGAAAAAGGAGATATGTATGAATTTAGTGAAGATAGGTATCATATTATACTAGATACTACATCTCCACTAGCTAGTGCATTTACCGTGAATATTGAAGATTCTACAGTATTCTACTACGATACAGAAGAATTGTATTATAAGCAGATAGATTTACTTTGTACGAATTGTAGTACTTGTTTAGACGATCAATAGAAAGATCGTATCATGTTGTTTATACTTAAATATAATTTGTTGCAATATGCTATAGAACACGATATAATGAATGACGCAGTACAATATTATAAAGACATTGCCAGAATGTTAGGTATATGTATTAATAATAGCGTGTTTAACGACGGTCATTACGATTGTAATAGGTGTAAGAAAGTATCTTGTAATAGCTGTTGTAATTGCAAAAATGGAGTCTGTTCATTATGTTAACTAAAGAAATATACAAAATAGGTTCCAGTAAAAATCTACTTACTAAATATAACATAGAATACGATAAGTGTGATATTAAAAGTATAGCGTGTGCTACGTACATAGCTAACCTACTTGACGGTGATTACAGATTAACTCAAGTACAAATAGATAAGTTAAATTCACTTATTAATTGTTTAGTACAACCTAGTAGATATTGGCAAGGTAATGATTAGGAAATCATTAGACCTATAACACTATAGAGAGAATTAATTACTAATTTTGGTTTAGAGACTGTTAATGGTCAACTTATAATTTGTGAACAATGACTCCTGAAGAATTAGAAAAATAGGTAAATAAAAATACAGTAGCTATTAAGACAGTGTCTGATAGTTTAGTTAACTATGTCCAAAATTAGACATTGGCTAATACTAATAGAAGTGTAGAAGATAACACATCTGATATAGATAAATTACGTAATGATTTAGCCAATGTATAGTCATAGATAAATCTATAGAATCGTATTGAATATATGAAAGATGCTAATATAGTAAATGCATCTAAATTAGATTTATTACAGTATGATGGTAATAGATGGGCTAATATTGCAGCTAGTAAAGTTGTTACTGGTTTACTTGGCAAATTAGTAGATTTGTAGGATGTACAGATAAATGATATACGTAATGACGAAGCGTTAGCGTGGGACAGTGAGTTACAGAAATGGACTAATAAAAACTTAAATACAGAACTATACGACGATATATATATAAGTAAAATAAAGAATGATTTTACTCCATATCAAGTATGGTTTAAAGACGAAGCTATATTTGGTAAAGAAGGATTTGCTTCTGGTCTTACTGGATTTGGTGGTAAGATAGATAAGTTTGGTCATGCAGAATTTGATAGTCTTACTTTACGTAGATTCCTTGAAGTACCTGAACTCAGATATAATCGTGTAGAGATATAGTTAGGTGATAAATGGAATGCTCCTGGAGCAGGTATAATTGAGGAAGTAGAAAAAACAGGGGTAAATACAGGAGTTATAACTCTTAAGCTAGAAGATGGCGAATTTGGAGCTGTGTCAGAGGGTGACCTATGTATGGGTATATATCATTCAGAAAAGACTTCTGAAAACTCTGAAAGTGACGAAGATGACGGTAGAGGTAATAGACAGTTTGCAGGATTCTATACTGTATACTTTGAAGTTACTAATATAATGGATTCACAACACAAAAAGTTTGGTTACGTACTTAGGCCTGTTGATGAATACTGGAATATGACGTTTCACCCTTGCGCTACTATGAACTTTGTTGCTTATGGTAACAAAACTAATGTAGACCGCCAGACATCTTGCTATGCAACACGTACTTATACGCGTTATTTAGTAAATCAAAATACATGGGATTAGAAACCTACTAATATAGCTATGCAGTTTGGTGATCTAAGTAACCTTAATACAATGGGTTACGATATGCAAGGCTACTCAGCATATCTTAATTCTGTGTACTTTACTGGTAAAATAACTCAAGTAAAACCAAGCGGAGAAGTAATAAAGACTGCAAATGAAAAAGGTGCATGGGAACCAAATACTCATTATGATTATTATGATAGAGTAAGTGTACTAGGTTATTTGTGGTTGTGTATTAATCCAAATGGTTCAGATACTAAGCCTAGTGATACTAACCCTGATTGGTTGCCTCAAGTAGATAAAGGAGACAAAGGTGATACTGGAGAACAAGGTATATAGGGTATACCAGGGCAAGACGGTAAAGACGGGGCTCCCGGTAAGGATGGAGCAGATGGCAGACCTGGAGCAGATGGCAGACCTGGAGCAGATGGTCAAGATGGTATGATTACTCGTAGATCTATATGGAAACCTGGAGTTGAATATCACAATGATAGTGAAGTACCGCAATCTGCATCTCAAATTAGATACTTGGATGTAGCTTTACAAAAAGATTATTCTACTGTAACTGGTTATAGAGTATATAAATGTAAAGTAACCCATACTTCTACTAATGATAATGGTCCCGGTAATACTTATTATTGGGAAGAATTTGGCACTAATACAGACAGTATTTATACTGATTTGATTATAGCTAAAGATGCTATGATCGACTTTATTAGCGGTAATGCCCTGAGAGTAGGGTATACTAGTGGTGGCAATACGTTTAATGTAGTAGCTGGTATTACTGGGGCTGGCGGAACTAATAATGATTCAGTACGTATATGGGCTGGTAGTACAGAAGAAAATAGGTACAATGCTCCGTTTAGAGTAACGTAGGATGGTCACTTATATGCAGATAAAGCTAATATTTCTGGAGATAGCATATTGGGTAATTTAAAAATAACAGGATATATAAATGGTCAAGATGAAAACGGCAATGGTATGGTATTATTTCCTGAATTTATTAAATTTCACGACAATTATAGTGCCAAAGATAGAACTATGCTTCTGGGAACAATAAATTCACTCGGATATGAATATATGGGTAGAATAGAATCTATATGTACAGGTAATTATGAAATGACTAACGATGCATTATTCTTTGATATACGTGGTGGATTACAACGTAATCTTGCTATATATGGAAATGGTGATTTAGCTTTAAATGGAAATGTAATAGGTTATAAATGCATTAATGCTGAGTTTATTACAACCAGTAATACTATCAACATATAGGATTATTGTAGATACATAAAAATAGAAAGATCTAGTATTGGAAACGGATTGATTGGGTTACCGGAAAGATCTACTGTTGCTACAAAATTAGGATTAGGAACTTATGATGATTTTGTAGTTCCTATTACAATATTTTGTGGTCCTAATCACACCGGTGGTTAGATACATTTGTATGGGAAGTCTAGCAATAAAACTTGGTGTACTATGTATGATAATAATGGATCTGAAATAGGAGACGTACCAATGAATAAAGGAGATGTAATAACATTCTTATTGGTTGGTAAAAGTAGCGCTTACTACGCTCTTAGATACAATCATATGATGTAATTTTTAATATTATTATTTATGAAAATAAATTTTGCACAACTGGAAATATATACAGACATACAAAAAACTAATAAAGTCTGTACTGATGTTAGACAACAATTAGGTGAATTAATCTATGAAATGGGTAGTGGTATTAAGGCTCACTCATTAGCATTGAAGATATATAATGCTGAAGGAGAAATGGAGTACGATGAAAATGAAATTAATACTATTAAACAATACGTAGAACAATATTGTAAGCCTGCGTTTATTGATGCTATCATCGAGTTAACTAAAGTATCAGAAGAAATTAATGAAATAGAAGTAAAATGATAGTAAAAGGAGTTAAAATAAGCGAACTTGATCATAGAGATAAACTGACTGGGAAGGAAATGATTCCTTTCCAGGATCAGTTAACTAATGGAAAGATTGATATGAAATCCATTATAGATTATTTTGGAGATGTATCAGATCAAGAAATTTCTCTATAGAGTCTAGTAAATATAAAAAAGTATATATATAGTGAAGCGGAGTTAGCTAGCGTATCTCACGAAGTAGGTGATACATACTATAATCCTAATTCTAAAAAATTATACATATACAAAGATGATGATAAATACGAAGTATCTGACCCTAACAAAAATAGACTATATGTAAGATTAGACAAGGATGAATACGGACGTGTCAATATTCTTAATAGATGGGATGGTGCTAAGATGGTAGTTACATCAGAAAGTCTATTTATTGGAGAAGAAGAAGGTACAGCATATGATGGTGCAAAAGGTAAGAGAGTAAGAGATGATTTAGATACTCTTAATGCTGCAATAGACAAGTACCCTAATAAATTAGTTAGTGGTATAATGGATCCTAATTACAGTGATGACTCTGTAGATTTAAGATATAGTTTCTATGATCGTAGTACTGAAACTAATTCGACCGGAGCTAAAACTATCAATTGTGCTACTCAAGATAAAGCTGGTTTTATGTCTGCAACCGATAAAGTAAAGCTAGATACCACTATACCTAATAATATTAAGGCTGAAAAGGACGCTAGAGAATCTGCAGATATAACATTATAGAATAATATAAACGCTGAAGCTAGTACAAGAGCTGAAGCTGATAGTGCTATTCAAAGCAACTTGAATACTGAAGCACAAACTCGTGAAGATGAGGATACTAGCATACGTACAGATTTTGCTGCTGCAGATAGTGCATTACAAACTAAATTAAATACTGAAATAAGTAATCGTACTAAAGGTGATGAAACTCTACAGTCTAATATAGATACAGAAGTTTCAAATAGAACTGAAGCAGATACTGCAATCAGATCAGAAATAGCTAGTACTTCTTCAACTATTACTGGTAAACTCAATCAGGAGATTAGCGATAGACAAAGTGCAGATACTATTTTACAAAATAATATTGATACAGAGGAATCTGAAAGATAGGCGGCAGATATTGCACTTGGAGGTAGAATAGATCAAGAAATAAGTGATAGAACAACCGCAGTTAGTACATTACAAGGTAGTTTAGATACCGAAATAGCTAGAGCAAAGAAGGCTGAACAAGATATTACTACAGCGTATACAACTGCTGATACTGCTTTGTAGAACAATATCAATTCTATTAATAACTCTAAAGGAGTTGCCAATGGTATTGCTACATTAGATGAAAAAGGTTTAATACCGCCTCATCAGTTACCTTCATATGTAGATGATGTTATTGATGTGTATGCTACTTATGATGTTACTCCTACTGGAAGTTTAACTAATATTAGTTTATATCTTGATGCAGAACACAATACTCCCGTTGTAGGAGAAAGTGGTAAAATTTATATCAATATAACTCCTGATACTCCTAGTTATCAATTCCGTTGGTCTGGCACTCAATTTGTAGATAGTAATACTTCTACGTTGATATTAGGTGAAATAGCAGGTACAGCATATGAAGGTAGTAAAGGTAAAGCCACTACAGATAAGTTAAATAAAATACCCAATGTTTTACTTACTGAAGTATCTACTGTAAACTATCTAAATGATAAAATTCAACTCGGTCATAATTCTTATAATCAAGCTACAGAACAAACAGAAATAACTAATCTTGAAGTTATTGGAGCTACTACAGCTCGCGCTGGTATTATGACTGCTTCAGACAAGATTAAATTAGATGGTTTAAAAGATCAAGCTAGTATTACTTCTGATATTAATACAGTATAGACAAATCTGGAAACTCATATTAATAACAAAACTAATCCGCATGAAGTTACTAAAGCTCAAGTTGGATTAGGAGATGTCGACAATACTTCAGATTTAGATAAGCCTGTATCTACAGCTACTCAAACTGCATTAGACTTAAAAGTTGACAAAGTTGAAGGTAAACAGTTATCTTAGGAAAACTTTACTACAGTACTTAAAACTAAGTTAGAAGGATTGTCAAACTATGATGATACTGAAATATTTAGCTCATTAGATAGTAAAGTCGATAAAGTTTCAGGTAAGCAATTATCTACTAATGATTATAATACTACTGATAAGACCAAAGTAGATAAGCTAATTACTACTGGAGATGGTACAAAATATCTAACAGACAGTGGACAATACAAAGTAGTAGAAGTAAACAGTGTACCAGAAGCACCTACAGATTCAAATACATATGGTCGTAAGAACAATACGTGGGTTGAAGTACCAGAAAAGGATAATGTGTTGACTAAAGATAATACAGAGACTTATATACCTACATCTAATTATCAACCTGCTACAAAGAAATATGTAGACGATACTAATTTTGGTAAAATTATTAATGGTTCTGTCGAAATACTAAACAACTGTAACTTAACTGGCGCAGAAGCCGAAGCTAAGATAGCAACGCTGTTTGGGAGTATAGACGCTTTTAAGCAATGTGTTGCAGACATGATTGACAACCATACAAGGTATTTCTATAATTATGGAGGTAATATTATTAATATTTGTGGTACGACATGGATTTCAGCAGATAGAAGTGCTTATGAATTGAACTTTATTTATAGTTATCCAAATCCTACTAATTATTTGAATAAAAGGGTTGCATTAAGATATAGTAGTGCAAGTGTAGCCATTATCCAAGACATCTCCACTGACGACAAGCTGAAAACCATGTTTGCGGAAGGCAAAGATGATACATTTCAAGACCTAAATAGTATTAATGGGTATGGAATTATAAGCGGGGGTGATGATTCGTCAGCAATTCCTGAAAAGAATTATCCTATTAAGCAAGCTGGAACTCTATTTTACGGGAAAGGCCCGTATTCAACAGCTAATCAAATTTATGGTGCATACTTTTCAAATAGATGGTTTGCAAGAGGTGGAGGAGATACGGAACCTACCTCTTGGCGTGAGTTCGCGTTTAAGGATGATATAGATACGGAGTATATTGCAAATGGCTCAATAAATGATATAATTACAGCTGGTGAATATGTTATCAATCCTAATGTTACAGGTAAACCATTTGGACATTATTGTTGGCTTAAAGTTATGGGTCTTTCAGATATTGTCCAAATATTAATACATTATAATGATTTAAAAATAGTTATTAGAAGTAGAATAAATGGTAATTGGACTAATTGGAAATATGTTACTACTTCTGATAATCTTTCCACAATTACTAAAGTAACTACTGCTCAATATAATGCTTCATCTAAAGCTTCTGATACTGCTTATTTTGTAACCGATTAATATTGATATTATGTTATATACAGGTAATATTGACATTAATGACCCACGGCATGGAAGTTATAGAACTTGCTCCAACCGCTGTTTTTGTTGCTCGTATTGGAGAATATAGTTCTGCTTATTGTGTTGTTGATAGTGGAACATATAAATTTGATTGTTATAGAGACAATACTGTTGTATATAATAGTGTTACTGGAAGTGAAGACTTATTTAATATTGATAGTAGCGAAATAGAATATGAAGTTGCTCTTATTAAAAGTAAAATTTAAACTTATAAACTTATGATTACAATTGGTAGTAATATTATTGGGGGGGGGGTAAAATTAGAAACTACTCCTTATCATGGAGGTCCAGATGGTAGTGGAGACCCGTATATTGATGAAAATGGAGTTTATGTTCAAGGAAAAGGGACAGGTTTTTATTTTATTCAATTTATTTCTGATGATTTTCCTAATAGAATTGTTTGTTCCTATCTAATTTATGTTGAACAAGGAAGAAAATATATAGAACTTCCTCGATATAAAGATAGTAATACAAAATATTATCATTATGATACGAATAAACTCTATTTTACCGAATTAGCTGGATTTTATTATGATAATTCTATTGTTATTTTTCTTGGAAATATTAATTAAATAATTATGATTGCGATAGGAAATATCCCAATAGGGGGGGTACGTGGAAGTACCTAATAAAAATATTAATTTAAATGATTGGAAAGATTACATTCTATTGGTTAGTGGTAGTTATTCAGAATTCTATGGTAACGTGATTGGATTCTGTACTTACATTGATGTTAATGCACTTATTCCTGCTAAAGTAGATAAAATTAGGTGTTTTGTTACTAAAGAAATAATAAAACAAGATGATGATTTTAATGACATTTATGGTAATGTTTATATTGAACTAGATGGTATATATATAGGATCTGATTATACAAATACATCATTTTCAGTTGTTAATGATGTGGATAATATAGGAGGAGATATTCTTTCAATTAAAGCTATTAAAATAAAATAAACAAATAAACTTATGATTGCAATTGGTGATAAAATTATACCTGGGGGGATAGG
>OGDS01001428.1_pt1 | contig 18136 bp, 8 predicted proteins | sample 1570351 | NCBI WGS metagenome assembly OGDS01 (sample SAMEA2581974, study PRJEB24529) | metagenome | biome: Human gut stool | place: China | collected 2011
CCTGCTGCAGGAAGGTGTTGATCTGCTCGGTCTGGGTGTTCTGGTCGTTCTTGCCGTCAACGATGGTCACGGCGTAGCCCTTATCCTTCAGGTACTCTTCCAGGTCAGTGCGGTACAGGGTCATAAAGTTATCAGCAAACTGATAGATGCAGACACCGACGTTTGCGCTGCCGGTTGCAGCCTCAGAAGCAGCTGCAGAAGAAGCAGCGACAGAGGAAGCAGCAGTGGAGCTGGAGGAACCGCCGCAGGCGGTCAGAACGCCAGCAGCACCCACAACAGCAGAAGCCTTCATAAAGTCACGACGGGAAATCATTTTCATAATCTTGTTCTCCTTCATTCGCATATCACAGCATTTCATGGAATATACTTACATGTACGTTCCATGGTTTCTGTTTGTATTATAGCCATCTGAAAAAAAGTTCGCAATGGGACAAGTTCACAAGATTCCGGCCGTTTCTTTGTGCATTCTTCACAGTTGATATTGTTGTGTACAACATTCTTTTTGATATCAAGCACAAAATCGGTCAAAAATGCAACATACATCCAAATTCCATGCCAAAAATCCATAAATCCTTTCAAAATGGTTACAACATCATTCTGTTCATGCAACAAATTTCTCTGTACAGAAAATGCCCGTTTTTCCCGGGAGTTTTGCACAAAACGTACATTTCCGGGAAAAACCGGGCATTTTTTTCATTTTTCACTTTTCTTTGTGTTCGCGGCGGTAGCGGGTGGGGGTGACTCCCAGCGTCTTTTTGAAGATCTTTGTAAAATAATTCACGTCCAGAATGCCCACTTCCTCGGCCACGGCGGCAATGGTGTGGTTGTTCTGCACCAGCAGCTGGGCCGCGCGGTTGACGCGCTGGGTGTTGATATAATCGATCAGAGTGCTGCCGGTCTCCTGCTTGAACAGCGCCGACAGGTACGATGGGCTGATGAAGCACATGGCAGCCAGACTTTTCAGCGTCAGCGGCTCGGCCACGTTCAGGTTGACGTAGTTCATCACCTTCTGCACCGCGGGCGAATACTCCTTCAGCGAGTAGCGGCGGACATAGGCACAGTAATCCCGCGTCATCTGCCACATCATCTCGTTGGGCACCTCGTTGGCTTCCTCAATGATGCGGCTGTACTTGCTGGAAATGGCATCAATATAATAGGGATGCACCTTGCTGGGCTCAATGGCCTTGCGCAGCAGGGTATTCAGCACGATCATCTTGTTCTTCTGCTGGTAGAGCGTCCCCTCGAACCGGCCGCCGTAGGTAAAGCGGGAGTGCTGGTGCATGGCCTCGATGGCGGCTTCCTCATCGCCCCGGGCCACCGCGTCCAGAATGCGGTTCTCCGATTCGTACCGCTGCTCCAGCATGGTGACCGGGATCTCCTTCTGGAACTCCGGCTCGTGGAAATAGCGGGTATCCGGGTGGAACTGGAAGGGCAGGAATTCCTTCAGCTCCTGCACCGGGACAGTGCAGCCGAACATCGTATCCACCACAACCCGCAAGGCTCCATAGAAATCGCTGGCCTCCAGGATCTTCACGCCGTTGTAGTACTCCTGCACAGCGGCCTCTCCGGCTTCCCCCAGATAGCGCCTGACCCATTTGCGGGCGCTCGGGGTGCGGGGGCCCACCGTCCAGGGTCCAATGAGAAAGACCGTGTTTTTTTCATCGGGGATGCGGAACAGGGCAAAGTGCAGCTCAAAGGTGCCCTCCACCAGCAGCAGGGTATTTTCAGGGGTGCTGTCCAGCAGCAGCTGGCCGAACTCCTGCCAGTCGAACTGGGGGTCCAGCGATCGCCGCAGGCCGTAGTCAAACTCTTCCAACCCCTCAAAGGGCGGGGTGACCCGCCGGGTCGGGATATTCTGCACCGCTGCCAGCTTTGTAAGGATCTGCAAAGGATCCACCCGCATCGTACACCGCTCCTTTTTCCTGTTGTTCCGCTCGTGCCATTGTGTCATTCCTGATATATTAGTATACATCAATTTTGAAGCAGAAACAAGCCGCCCACAGGAATTTCCCGTGGGCGGCTTGATCCGTTTCCTTACTTATTATGGCGCTGTGCCAGTGCGGCCACGTTCTCCTCCACCTTCTGTTTGGTCAGGGGGTAGATGAAGAACAGGCTCAGGGCCACGGCCACAAAGCCGATGGCGGGGGCAATACAGGAGATGTTGAAGATGCCCATGGTGACCTCCGGGTCAAAGGCAGTGGCAGCGCTGTAACCGATCATGGTCAGCAGGCCGCCGGTCAGGCCGGAAGAGAACGCCTGACCCAGCTTGCGGGCAAAGGAGTAGACCGCATAGATGGTGCCGTCCTCACGGATGCCGTTGCGGACCTCGGAATCATCGATGACATCGGTGATCATTGCCCAGATGATGGTGTTGAAGAAGCCCAGGCAGATGAAGGCGGCACAGTAGAAGCCGACATAGACCCAGACATTGGCGGGCTTGAGAACAAAGCAGATGATCTCCAGCACCGTGGCCACGATGCAGGATACGGTGGCCAGCTCTTTTTTACCGAACCGGCTGGCCAGCTTGGAGGCAAAGGGTGCACAGACGAGCAGGATCAGCACGCTGCTCAGCAGAGAAGCGGTAGACTGGGCGGCGGCGCTGCCGTAGAAGTTGGGGAACACATAGCCTGCCATGCCCTGCATGGTCAGCATGGCCAGCAGCAGGAAGAGGGCGGCAGCAATGATGCCCAGCAGGGCACGGTTGGTGAACACGCTCTTGAGCATCTTGCCAATGTCCATCTTGCTGTTGTTTGCGGGCACATCCACACGCTCACGCACCAGGTTAAAGCAAAGCAGGTAGCAGAGGATGGCGCAGACAGAGAAAACGCCTGCAATGATGGTCATGCGGCTGCCGGAGAGGACCGTCTGGCCATTGACGGTGACGTAAGCCACCATGGGGGTGCCAACGCCGATCACAAGGCCGGCCAGGGTGCTGCCGATGGTACGCCAGGTGGACAGCTCTGCGCGGTCCTTGGGGTCAGCAGAGATGGCGGAGGCCATGGAACCGTAAGGGATGTTGACAGAGGTGTAGAAGATGGAGCCCCACAGGATATAGGTCACAAAGAGCCATGCCACCTTGAAGCCGTAGGACATCCCGGCCAGACCGGACTGGAAGATGAGGAAGGATGCGATGGCCACAGGGCCGCACATCCGCTTGAGCCAGGGGCGGAACTTGCCGTCCTTGGTGGGCTTGGAGCGGTCCACGATCTGGCCCATGGTCACATCGGTGAAGGCATCCACAAAGCGGGCGATCATCATGATCATGCCCACAACACCGGCGCTCACGCCCATCACGTCGGTATAGAACTTCATCAGGAAGCTGGACGACAGGATAAAAGTAAAATCGTTGGCGAAATCGCCGAACATATAGCCGACCTTGTCCCGCATCCCAAACGGGGTGGTCTTTTGCATTTCATTTGCCATTGTATTCTCCTTCGGTGGTCAATTCAAACGGTACAGTGTCCCTTCTGCTGTATCCAAGTTTGTACTCCAATATTATGACAAACTTTTATCAAAAAATGTTAGAATATTTTTTAGGTGAATTCGTACAATTTTAAGGTATTGTTTTTGTATATTTTCACAGTTCGTTCACATTCTGTTTTTCCTCTTTTTCCCAGCATTCACTTTTTGTGGCACTCTTTACGGAAGTTTTTAAACCCGGACGGAGATAATAGGTATTCTGCCCAGAGCAGCGCCTGTTTTCCTGAAAAAAGTCTGGATTTATTCAAAAATCTTTCTATCCCTTTTATAAAATTTCTGTCATACTGGGTATAAAGACAATAAACGCCCCTGTGGCACGCAAAATGCCGCCGGGCTGATGAATGTGAGGTCATCCTGATGAACCGCTCCCTGCTGTATCCCCGCGCTACCACCACCCGCCGTCTCATCGGCCTGGACGGGATGTGGCGTTTCAGCTTCGACCCCGAGAGCAAGGGTGTGGAGGCCGGATGGGCGCTGGACCTGCCCGCCTCTCTTTCCATGCCGGTACCCGCCTCCTTCTGCGACCTGTTCACCGACAAGGCCTCCCGCGAGTACTGCGGTGATTTCTGGTACGAGACCAGCTTTTTTGTCCCTGCGGAATGGAGCGGCTGGGACATCGTTCTCCGGTTTGGCTCGGTCACCCACCGGGCCCGGGTCTTCGTCAATGGCGTGGAGGTGGCCCAGCACGAGGGCGGCTTCCTGCCCTTTGATGCCACCGTGACCAACATCGTGCGCTACAACCAGTTCAACAAGCTCAGTGTTCTGGCGAATAACGAGCTCAGCGAGACGATGCTGCCCGCAGGCACCACCCGCACCCTTGCGGATGGCAGAAAGATCGCCGCCCCCTATTTTGATTTTTACAACTACGCCGGCATCCACCGGCCCGTCTGGCTGATGGCCCTGCCCAAGGAGCGGGTGCTGAACTATTCCACCCGATACCGTCTGACCGAGACCGGGGCCGAGATCGACTATACTGTGTCCACCAACGGCCCCCACCCCGTGACTGTGGAGCTTTACGACGGCGCCACCCGGGTGGCCGAAAGCTCCGGCACCACCGGCACACTGGTGGTCAAAAACGCCAAGCTGTGGAATATCCACGCCGCCTATCTCTACGATCTGGTCATCCGCATCCACGAGGGCAGCGCGGTGGTGGACGAGTATCTGGACCGGATCGGCATCCGCACCTTTGAGATCCGGCACGGGCGTTTCCTGCTCAACGGCAGCCCGGTCTATCTGCGGGGCTTTGGCCGGCACGAGGATGCCGACATCCGGGGCCGTGGGCTCGACCTGCCCACCGTCAAGCGGGATTTTGAGCTGATGAAGTGGATCGGCGCAAACTGCTTCCGCACCAGCCACTACCCCTACGCTGAGGAGATCTACCAGATGGCCGATGAGGAGGGCTTCCTTATCATCGACGAAGTCCCCGCCGTGGGCTTTATGCAGAGCACGGCCAACTTCCTGGCCGCCAATCAGGGCAACGGCAGGCAGCAGGGCTTTTTTGAGAAGGAGACCACGCCTGCGCTGCTCAAGAACCACAAGGCAGCCCTGACCGATATGATTGACCGGGACAAAAACCATCCCTCGGTCATCGCATGGAGCCTGCTCAACGAGCCTCAGTGCACCAGCGCGGGCACTGAGGAATACTTCAAGCCCCTGTTCGAGCTGGCCCGCCGCCTCGACCCCCAGAAGCGCCCCCGTACTTATACGGTCCTGATGACCAGCCTGCCTGACACCAGCAAGGGCCAGCGCTTTGCCGATTTCGTCAGCCTGAACCGCTACTACGGCTGGTATGTGCTGGGCGGAGCCGGGCTGGCGGATGCCGAAGCCGCCTTCCACCATGAGATGGACGGCTGGGCAAAGGCTCTGCATGGCCGCCCGCTCATCTTCACTGAGTACGGCACCGACAACCTGAGCGGTGCGCACAAGCTCCCCAGCGTGATGTGGAGCGCCGAGTACCAGAATGAATATCTGGAGATGACCCACGCCGTGTTCGACCACTATGACTTCGTGCAGGGTGAGCTGGTGTGGAATTTTGCCGATTTCCAGACCACCGAGGGCATCCTGCGGGTGGACGGCAACAAAAAGGGCATCTTCACCCGCCAGCGTCAGCCCAAGGATGCGGCGTACCTCTTCCGGAAGCGGTGGACAACTCTGCCGATCGATTTCAAGAAGCGAAAAAAATGATCCCAGAAAACAGCAGCGCCCTGCCGGTTTGCCCCGGCAGGGCGCTGCTTGTCTGATATGCGTTTACTTGATGCAGCTCGAGCACGGGCTGTACCCTGCCGCAATGGCTTCCTCGTAGCTGGAGAAGAGGATCTGGTTCTTCTCCGCAGGGAGGTTTGCACAGCTGGGCAGGTGGAACTTTTTGCTGTTCACGTTGCCGATATACCCCTGCTGCACGGTGGACGCTGCCGCCGGGTCGGTGGGGTTGAGCTCAGCATCGGTGGCCGTTTTCTCGGTGCGGATGGTATAGTTCTGTCCATCGGAACCGATCACGATGGCCCCCAGCAGGTCCGTGCGGTAAACATCCACCCTCGCATCCCGCAGGATGCTCAGGGTCTCCTCGTGGGGGTGGCCGTACTTGTTGTTCACACCGCAGGAGATGATGCCCATCTCGGGCAGGACGGCGTTCAGGAAGATGTAGCTCGTGCTGGTGCTGGAGCCGTGGTGGCCCACCTGCAGAACATCTGCCTTCAGGTTGGCCCCGCTGTTCACAAGGTCGCGCTCCGCATCCGATTCCATATCGCCGGTGAGCAGAAAGCTGGTGGAGCCGTAGTCCACCCGCAGAACGATGGAGGTATCGTTGGTGTTGTCATACTGCGCCACAGGGCCCAGCATGGTCACAGTGGCACTGCCCAGCGGCCAGACCGTGCCCGCAGCGGGCACCTCCACCTGCAGGCCCTGCTGCTGGGTGTACTTGACGAAATCCTGAAAGCACTTGGTGGAGGCTTCCGTCACGGGGCTGTACACATGGTCTGCCGGGAAATAGGCCAGCGCAGCGGACAGGCCGCCCACATGATCCTCGTGGGCGTGGGAGCAGAACACATACTGCAGCTCCTCCACGCCGAGATTCTGCAGGTAAGAGACGACATAGCTGCCATCGTCCACGTTGCCGCCGTCGTAGAGCATATACTGGCCGTCACATTCCACCAGCACGCTCAGGGCCTGCCCCACATCCAGGAAGTGCATCTCGAAGTTGGCGGTCTGGCCGTCTCCGGCAGGCTGGGCAGTGCTGACCGTAGGGGTGCTGCTGCCCGGCACCACCGCCGAGGCATCACAGGCGGCAAGGCCAAGGGCCAGCGCCGCCGCCAGGGCCAGAGCGGCAATGCGCCGCCAGAGGCTTACTTTTTCTTTTTTGAAGTTTTCCACGCTGTATTCTCTTTCTGTTGATCATTCTTCGGCTTACGGGGTGCCGTACCGTTGGGCGCAAAGCGTGCGCCGGGGCTGGGCTGGCGGCCGCCTGCGGTGCGGGCCGGGGCGGTTCCGCGGCTCTGATTCCTGCCTCCCCTGCCCTTGTTGGGGCGGACAGTATAGGTGCCGTCGTTGTGGATCGTCACCTCGGCAGGCTCGGCCCGGCGGGCAGAGCGCTGGACCGCGCGGCGGCCCTCGGCGGGCACCAGCAGCGGGATCAGGTCCTCCCGGTGGGTCATTTTCAGCGCCTTGATGACCTTTTCGGCATTGCGGGGCTCGTAATACTGGAGCAGGGCGCGCTGGAGTGCTTTTCCTTCCGCAGTCTTTTCCACAAACACAGGCTTGAGGGTGTAGGGGTCAAGGCCGGTGTAGAACATGCAGGTGCTCACCGTACCGGGGGTGGGATAGAAATCCTGCACCTGCTCGGGGCGCATGTGGTTTTTGTAGAGATACTCGGCCAGATAGACGGCATCGCTCAGGGTGCTGCCCGGGTGGCTGGACATCAGGTAGGGCACGAGGTACTGCTTTTTGCCCGCCTTCTTGCTCAGCTCGTAGAACTTATCCTTGAACTTGTTGAAGGTCTGGATGGGCGGCTTGCCCATGTAGGCCAGTGTATTGGGGGCGCAGTGCTCCGGGGCCACCTTCAGCTGGCCGGAGACGTGATACTCCACCAGCTCCTTGAAGAAGGTGTCGTCCGGGTCGGCCATCAGGTAATCGAACCGGATGCCGCTGCGGATGAACACCTTTTTCACACCGGGCAGTTCCCGGACACGGCGCAGGATCTTGAGGTAATCGCTGTGATCCACGATCATGTGGGAGCAGGTGGTGGGGGCCAGGCAGTGCTTGCCGCCATTGCACATGCCCCGCAGCATCTGTTCCCGGCAGGACGGGAACCGGAAGTTGGCGGTGGGGCCGCCGATATCGTGGATGTAGCCCTTGAAATCCGGCTCGTGGGTCATCCGCTCGGCCTCGGCCACAATGCTGTCGGCACTGCGGCTGGTGACCCGGCGGCCCTGATGCAGCTGGATGGCGCAGAAGTTGCAGCCGCCGAAGCAGCCGCGGTTCTGGATGATGGAGAACTGCACCTCCCGGATGGCAGGCACGCCGCCCATGCTCTCGTAGATGGGGTGGTAGCGGCGGGTGTAGGGCAGCGCATACACCTTGTCCAGCTCCCAGCGCACCAGCGGCTTTGCCGGGATGTTCTGCACAAGGTACTTTTCACTCTGCTTCTGGACAATGATCTGGCCGCTGACCACATCCTGATTGTCCATCTGGATGCGGCAGGCTTTGGCGTAGGCCACCTTATCGGAGGCCACTTTCCGGAAACCGGCGCACTCCACATACTTTTCAGGCAGGTGGTCGAAGTCGGTCAGGTAGCAGGTGCCGTCCACATCGGTGATGGACTCCACCGGCTCCCCTGCCGCCAGCCGCCGGGCGATCTCCACGGTCTGGTGCTCGCCCATGCCAAAGCTGATGAGATCGGCTCCGGAGTCCTCCGCAATGCTGGGCAGAACGGTGTCCAGCCAGTAATCGTAGTGGGCAAACCGGCGCAGAGAAGCCTCCAGACCGCCCAGGATCACAGGCAGGTCGGGGTAGGCCTCCTTGGCCAGCCTGGTGTAAACGGTGGCGCTGCGGTCAGGCCGCGCGCCGCCGATGCCGCCGGGAGAGTATTCGTCCTCGGCACGCGGGATTTTTGCCACGGAGTAGTGGCTCACCATGCTGTCCACGTTGCCGCCGCCGATGAAAAAGCCGTACTTCGGCCTGCCGAACCGCTTGAAGTCCTCGCAGTCGGAATAACGGGGCTGGGCCAGCACGCCGACCTTATAGCCCTCGGCCTCCAGCAGGCGGCTGATGATGGCGGTGCCAAAGCTGGGGTGGTCAACGTAGGCATCGCCGCCCACCACCACAAAGTCCAGCTGATCCCACCCCCGGGCTTCCATGTCCGCCCGGCTGATGGGAAGAAATTCGGTATAGATCGGGGAAGAGTTATCCATAGTGTTCCTCACTGGTTAAACCTCTCTGTCTGCTCCCCTGACAGGGAGCCAAGAAAAGTGTTGCTTGTGTTCTTATTCCTCCGGCTGATTCATCTGCATTTCCAGCCACTGCTGGCGGCTGATGAGAACAGCGCGGGGCTTGGCACCCTCATAGGGGCCGATGATGCCCTTCTGCTCCATCTCATCCATGATGCGGGCGGCGCGGGCATAACCCAGCTTACAGCGGCGCTGCAGCAGGCTGGTGGATGCCTGCCCGGCATCGATGACCACCTCAACGGCCTGCTTGAGCATCGGGTCGCTGCCGGTCTCCTCATCCGCATCTGCAGAGGATGCGCCCTTCTTGCCATCCTGAATGGCGTGCTTTTCCATGGCTTCGATCATGGCCTCGTCGTACTGGACGGTGGCGCTCTGCTTGATGAAGTCCAGCACGCGGCTGATCTCTTCATCCCGCACAAAGGTGCCCTGGATACGCACCGGCTTGGGCGCGCCCACAGGCATAAAGAGCATATCGCCCTGGCCCAGCAGCTTCTCGGCACCGGCACCATCCAGAATGGTGCGGCTGTCCACCTGGCTGGACACGGCAAAGGCAATGCGGCTGGGGATGTTGGCCTTGATCAGGCCGGTGATGACATCCACGCTGGGGCGCTGGGTGGCAACGATGAGGTGCATTCCGGCGGCACGGGCCTTCTGGGCGATCCGGCAGATGGAATCCTCCACGTCCTTGCCCACGACCATCATCAGATCGGCCAGCTCGTCAATGATGATGGCGATATAGGGCATCTTTTCCAGCATGGGGTCGGTGGCCGCCAGCTTGTTGAAGGATTTGATGTCACGGACATTGTTTTCCGCAAACAAGTGGTAGCGGCGCTCCATCTCCTGCACCGCGCTGCTCAGAGCACCCGCCGCCTTTTTCGGCTCGGTGATGACAGGCATCAGCAGGTGGGGGATGCCGTTATACTCTGCCAGCTCCACCACCTTGGGGTCAATGAGCATGAGCTTCACGTCCTCGGGGCTGGAGCGGAACAGAATGCTGATGATGATGCTGTTCACGCAGACAGATTTACCACTGCCAGTGCTGCCCGCGATGAGCAGATGGGGCATCTTGCACAGGTCGGCCACCTGGGCCACACCGGCAATGTCCTTGCCCAGCGCCACGCCCAAGGGCGAAGTCATCCGCAGGAAGGCCTGGCTTTCAAAGACACTGCGGATAAAAACGGGGGTCTTTTTGTGGTTGGGCACCTCGATGCCCACGGCAGGCTTGCCGGGGATGGGTGCTTCCATGCGGACATCGGCCACGGCAAGGTTCAGGGCGATATCATCGGCCAGCGAGGTGATGCGGCTGATCTTCACGCCCGCCATGGGCTGGACCTCATACCGGGTAACAGAGGGGCCCCGCGAGATATCCAGCACCCGGGTGCGCACGCCGAAGCTTTCCAGCGTGTCCACCAGCTTCTGGGCGTTGGCCTTCAGCTCGTCCTGGGCACCGGGGTCACCCTCCTCGGCAGACTTTTCAAACAGCTCGATGCTGGGGTACTGATACTGGAAGGTCTCCACCACCTCCGGCTCCTCGGCCGGGGCGGTGGCGGCAGCCTGCTCGCCTGCGGCGGGTTTTTCCATGGCGGCCGCCACCAGCGTGTTCAGATCTTTTTCCTCCACCGGTTCGCTGGTAATGCTGATCCAGCCGTCCTCGTCCGGTTCACTGCGCATGGCCACCGCGTTTTCCGCACTGACCCGCACCGGCACCACCGGCTCATCCGTGGTGGGCAGAGTGGGGGTCCGGAACACCGGCATCTCAGGCTGCACAGGCTCTGCCGCCCCAGCCGCAGGGGCTTCCGGGGCCGCAGGCGGCACGGTGGGCTTCACCACCGGGGCCGGAGCAGGCGATCCGGCGGGCGCGAAGAAATCCTCGGCGGCAGTCTCCACGGCATCCGGCACCACCGGTTTGACGATGGCCCGGGGCGGGGCCTTTTGGAGCGGGTCCTGCCCAAAGGTGCCGCCCGGCCCGATGATGATGGGCTCAATGGGCTCGCTGCCGCCCTCGGAAACAGAGGTATCCGGCCCAAGATCAATATCAAACGCCGCGCGGGGATGGTTGGAGGTCACCTTGACCGGCTCAAAGGCTGGGGCAGGCTGTGCGGGAGCCGGTTCCGGCTCCACCGGCGCAGGCGGCTCGTAGCCCAGAGAATCGTCCACGGGAGCAGGTTCCGCTTCGCCTTCCATCTCCTTGGTCACCTTGTGGCCCCAGCTGAACACGCCGGACAGCCACCCGGGCACCGGAATGCCGCCGGGCACATCTTCCTCATCAAAATTATCATCGTAATCGTCCGCAGGCTCCTCGGCGCGGTACTCCTCTTCCGCCTGCCGGGCCGCAAGGCGTTCGGCACGGCGGGCGGCGTTCTGCTCATAGACCGCCACGCCTTTTTCATGCACACCGCCGCCCACATTGCAGAGCCACTGCCAGCACTCGGCAGGGGTGATATCAAAAATATACAGGCTGGCGCACAGGGCCAGCACCGCCATGACCAGATTGGCCGCAGGCCGCCCGCAGAGCAAGAGCAGGTTGCCGCCCAGCAGAGTGCCCAGCACGCCGCCGCCCAGCCAGGCGTTCGCGCCGTTCTGGTAGCAGGCAGCGATCATCTGGGCAGCGGTCAGGTCGGCGGGGATATCCGAAAACACGATGACCGTGCCGCTGGCAAAGATCAGCCCCAGCAGCAGCTTGAACACCTGCATCAGCAGGTCCTGCCCCCGGGTGTAGAGGATGGCCAGATAGCACACCGCCGCACCCAGCACAAAGCTGCCGCAGCCGAACAGCCCGAATAAAATCTGATGGGCGCTCTTCCAGACGGAGTCTCCCTCCACGAACGCCAGCACGATGAGCAGCAGCCCCACAAACAGGGTGCCCAGCCCCGCCGGCATCCGCTCCTCGGCCCGGCTTTTTCTGCGTGCAGACGCGCGCTTTGCAGTTGTTTTTCGCTTTCGTTTTGCCATTTTCTGTTCTGACCCCTGTCCTTTGTTCCCATAGTATTCGATTCTTTCATTATACCACGGGTTGGGTCAAGTGGCAATTACAGAATGCAGACCAGTTTGACCCTTGAATGCCGCGTGCAGCATCCATTCCGCACAGATAAGGCAGCAAGCAAAAATGCAGAAAAGCTGCACGCTGTTTTTATCTGCTATGAACTCTGCCAGAAATCTCGTCAGGCTGTTGCGGATATAGAAAATGCAATGAAAATCATCATAGCAGAACAGGCATCCTGCCCGATACCGCCAAACGGTATCGCAGGATGCCTGTTCTGCTTTCTGTTTCCCGGAATTCCCGCGTATTGAACAGCGCTTTTTAATGCTGGATCTGTCCGCCTGCCCGGGTCGCTTTTATCATCCGTAAATCTGTGAAGGGTGCCAATGCTTCGATCAGTGCGTGATCGTGGTTCTGCACCAGACGGCTTTGGGGGCCGAAAAGCATGGTCTGTTCCACATCCTCCGTACTGGCAGCCCAGCCCGGCGCACCGGTACGGGCAAACTGCATCACAGCGCCAAAAATTTCCGTTTCCAGCTGCTTTGCTCCCTCAAAGGCACACACTGGTACAAGCTCTGTATTGTGGAACACAAATGGGATATCCGCACAGTGCCACGGGGTACTTTTTCCCATCAGAGGGAAGTCCTGATCAAACAGATAACTGTACACCTTTCCGCCCGCCTTGGCACGCTCCCGGACATATTTGATCGTGGGGGCGCGGAAGCTGGTATCTGCCAGCAGCAGTTCTTCCTCCGGGCGGTGCGGGTAGGCTGTGCGGAACTGCTCCCGCAGGGTCTCTGCGGCAGACAGACCCACTGCTTCCTCCGGGCCGACTCCTTTCAGACCATCAAAGAAACCGTAGAACTCCGAATAAACCGTACCGATCAGCACCGGAACGTCTGCAGTCTCGGGCCGAAACCCACTGCCGTTTTGGAGCGGATCTCCAAGATAGAAGCGGTTCGGGTGGGGACTTTGGCCCACGTTCGCGCCTTTTGCTTTCAGAGCCGGGCTGACGTTCCGGTAAGCCTGCGCCAGCTGGTGGTAGGGCACAGTTTCCAGCTGCTGTGCTGTCTGCACGCCAAGCTCCTGCATCAGCGCCTGCACACAGTCCCTGCCGCTGCCGACACTGTCGTTCAGCAAGCCTTCCAGCACACCACTCATTATCATCGCCCTGTGGTACAGGCCATCTGCTGCCGGGGTCTGCAGCAGCGTTGTCACTTTGGCACCGCCGCCGGACTGGCCGAATACCGTCACGCAGCCGGGATCGCCGCCAAACGCTGCAATATTGTCCCGCACCCACTGCAGTGCCAGGATGATATCATCCCCACCCGCATTGCCGGAGTTTGCGTACTCCTCCCCAAAATCGGAGAGATCCAAGTAGCCCAGGATGTTCAGCCGGTGGTTCAGTGACACCACCACGCAGTCCCCTTCCCGCGCCATGTTTCCGCCCTCGTAGGCCACCTGCTCAATGGACGAGCCGGCAAAAAATCCGCCGCCATGGAGCCAGACCATCACCGGCCGCTTTTGGGCATCGCAGGCCGGGGTCCAGATGTTCAGGTTCAGGCAGTCCTCATCCTGCACCCAGTAGCGGTGGGGCACACGCAGTTCGCCGCCGGGCTTGTCGATGCTCAGCAGCGGGCAGACGCAGCCGTAACTGGAAGCGTCCAGCGGCTCTGCCCAAGGCTGGGGCGGCTGGGGTGCATGGAAGCGCACCGCCCGCCCATACGGGATGCCCTTGAAGCTGCTGATCTCCCGGAAGCGATATCCCCGCACCGGACCATAATTTGTCTGAACCACCGGAAAATCCGGCGCACAGCAAAATGCCTTTTCCATAAATGACCTCCTTCTTTCAAAAAGACAGACCCCCGGTACCGCAAACATGGCACCCGGAGGTCTGTTTTTGTTATCCTAAATCTTCGCCGTTGGTGGCAATGACCTTCTGATACCAGTAGAAGCTGTCCTTCTTTTCGCGGCTCAGATCACCCGTGCCGTCGTCAAACTTGTTGACGTAGATGAAGCCGTAGCGCTTTGCCATCTCACCGGTGGAGGCACTCACCAGATCGATGCAGCCCCAGGGGGTGTAACCCATCAGGTCTACGCCGTCCTTTACAGCCTCAGCCATCTGCTCGATGTGTGCACGCAGGTAGTCGATGCGGTAGCTGTCGTGGATCTTTCCGTCGGCATCCTTCTTGTCGTAAGCGCCCAGGCCGTTTTCCACCACCATCAGGGGAATGCGGTAGCGGTCGTAGATCGCGTTGAGGGTGTAGCGCAGACCAACGGGATCGATCTGCCAGCCCCAGTCGGAAGCTTTCAGGTAAGGATTCTTCTTTCCGGCAATGATGTTGCCGCCCACATCATCGGCATCCTTGTGGGTGGTGATGCAGTTGGACATATAGTAGCTGAAGGTGTAGAAATCGACAGTACCGGCCTTCAGGATGGCAGCATCCTCCGGCTCCTGCCGGATGGTGATATTATTCTCGGCAAAATAGCGCTTCATGTAAGAGGGATACTCGCCGCGGACATGCATATCAGAGCAGAACCAGTTGCTGATCTGCATGGCCTTCTGGTTGGCGATCTCGTCGGCCGGGTCGCAGGTCAGTGCGTAGCTGGTGATAAAGCAGATCATGCAGCCCATCTTGAACTGAGGGTAGTGGTCGTGGGCATACCGGACAGCCTCTGCACTGGCCACAAACTGGTGATGCAGCGCCTGAAAGCGCTCCTGCTTGTTGTCCGGCACCTTGTCGGTAGGGCCTTCAAAGCCCCGGATGGTGCCTGTTTCCAGGATCGCACCCATGGGCATGGTGCCGCAGTTGATCTCGTTGAAGGTCAGCCAGTACTTAACCTTATCCTTGTACCGCTCAAAAATAGCCTTGCAGTAGTTCATATAGAACTCGATGAGTTCCCGGCTGGCCCAGCCGTTGTATTTTTCCACCAGCGCATAGGGCAGCTCGTAGTGACTGATGGTGACCAACGGCTCGATGCCGTGCTTCTTGCAGCAGTCAAAGACCTTGTCATAGAATTCAAGGCCCTTCTCGTTTGGCTCGGTCTCCATACCGGTGGGGAAAATGCGGGTCCAGTTGATGGAGGTGCGGAAGGTCTTGAAGCCCATCTCGGCGAAGAGAGCAATGTCCTCCTCGTAGTGGTGGTAGAAGTCGATGGCCTCATGGCTGGGATACAGCCGGTCGGAGCGGACAGCAGTTGTCACCCATTTCGGGCTGGTGTGAGAGCCATTGGTGCACAGGTCAGGGATACTGGGGCCTTTGCCATCCACGTCCCATGCGCCCTCGAACTGGTTGGCTGCACAGGCACCGCCCCACAGGAAATCATCACGGAAAACGCTCATAAGTTTCTACTCCTATTCTATTTTGTTCTGGTTCAGGCGGGGTTCTGTTCAAAGAACAGCTTCAGGGCACCAATCATGTTGGCATCGTTGCCATAGTGGCAGCGCACCAGCTCCGGCTCCAGCATGGGAAGCACCGGGCAGCGCGCAAACAGGCTGTTCAGCTCGGTCTGAATGGCAGGCAGCAGGGCCTCTGCCGCACTGATGCCGCCGCCGCTGTCACCGAGCTGGCAGACCGGCTGCACATTCCGGTTGTGAACACCATGATGGCCAAGGGCATCATCCCCATGGACGACAAATACAGCCTGTGGACCATCGGCATCCCCCAGAAAGACTATGTGAACCAGCTGTTCGACCGGGCCGACCTGGTCATTGCCATCGGCTACGACATCGTGGAATGTGCCCCCGCCAAGTGGGGCGCACGGCCGGATATGACCATCCTGCACATCGACAATGCCCCGGCAGATGTCAACAAGCGGTATCAGCCCGCTGTGGAAGTGGTGGGCGATATCTCAGAGAGCATCTACGAGATCCTGCGCTGCGCCCACCGGGACAGCGAACCGGAATTCGCACTCCGGCTGCGCGAGACCATGGTGGCCGAGCACGCCGCCATGGCAGACGATGACAGCTGCCCCATGAAGCCTGCCCGCATCCTTGCCGATGTGCGCAAGGTCATGGGCCGGGAAGATATCCTTGTGAGCGATGTGGGTGCCCACAAAATGTGGATTGCACGCCACTACGACTGCTACACCCCCAACACCTGTCTGATCTCCAACGGCTTTGCCAGCATGGGCTTTTCCATTCCGGGTGCCTTTGCGGCCAAGCTGCTGAACCCGGACAAAAAAGTGCTGGCCGTCTGCGGTGACGGCGGTTTTATGATGAACAGTCAGGAGCTGGAGACCGCCGTGCGCGAGAAGGTGCCCTTCGTCACCCTGATCTGGGAGGACTCCAGCTACGGCCTCATCAAATGGAAGGAGCAGGAGCAGTTCGGCGGCGAGCACTGCTACGTAGACTTCACGAACCCCGACTTCAAGCTGTTGGCCGAGGCCATGCACTGCAAGGGCTACCGGGTGGAAAAGGCAGCCGATCTCATCCCCACCCTCGAGGAAGCCTTCCGGCAGACGGTACCCAGCGTCATTGTGGTGCCGGTGGATTACAGCGAAAACATGAAGCTTTCTGCGCATCTGAAAGAGGTGTATCAGCAGAGCGGTGATTGCGTATTCATCTTGAAATTCCCATGAGCCGCCCAAACGTGATACCGACTTTCCGTCAACGCCGCTGCGCAAACGCAAATTTACCTATCGTCGGCAGAACAGGCTCATCATACAGTTGAAGTCAAAAGGGGCTGTTGCACAAGGGTAGAAACCAGTGCAGCATCCTCTTTGGTCTTTATAAATTATCCATTCTGCTTTTGGATGGAGAACGAGAACGTCATGCCCTTCTCCACCGCAAAGCAGGCATCCGCATGGGGCTTTGCGCCCCAGCTGTTGTCGCCGCCCACGCCGCGCTGGAAGGCAGCGCAGCGCACGATGGTCTTATTGTCATCGCGGGGCAGTTCGTAGAGATGGCGGGCATTTTCCAGTTCATGCGGCGTATAGGGCAGCGCCGAGAAGGTCATTCCGTTCCCTGCAAAGCAGATGCCCGGGATGCTGCCGGTGACAGTTGCACTGTACACGCCGGTGCGGCTGCCGCAATCCTGCGGGTAGACTGGGCTGTTCTGGGCAAAGTCCTGCCGGACGTTGTAGTTCCAAGCGCCCATTTTGCCGCCTGCAGTGCGGTCGGCGGTGGTCTCCCGGGGGCCAAGACCCTGATAGGAGACCTCGGTCAGCTCCCGGCGCAGCGGGAAGAGCAACCCGAACTCCGGTACTTCTGCCCTTTCGCCCTGCCATGTCATCGTAATGTCGCAGCGGCCTGCGCCATCGATGGCAAAATCAATGGGCAGCGTCTGCCCATCCGGCAGGGTGTAGTTTGCGCGGACGGTGACGAAGCCACCCTTTGTTTCAGCAGTCAGATTATCGCAGCGGGCATACAGTCCGGCGGTTTTCCAGAAAGCAAATGCAAAAGGTTCTGCGCAGCCCTCGTCGTTGTTGGTGGGGGCCCGCCAGAAGTTGGGGCGCACGGTATCGTCCAGCAGCTGCACGCCGTTATAGCGGATGGACACAAGCCCCTTGCCGCGGCCGAAAATATACTCGAAGCCTTTGCCCTTTACGCCGATGTTGCAGTCCATTTCCACCAATTCCGGCGCGGCAGCGGTGAGCCGTGCTTCGGCGTATTTGTACCATATCTGCCCAAAAGCAGCTTCATAGCCCGCCGGGATGCCGGGCAGCGCAGCCCGCTGCACAGCGGCAACAGTCATGCAGGAAAGCCCTGCTTCCGGCAGAGCGAACGGGAACGCGATGTGCACCGTCTCACCCGGCTTGCAGTCTGCCCGCAGCACCGCACGGCGTTCCGGTTTGCCGTTGACCGAGGACGCAAACACAAGATCGTAGGCGTTCAGGTCGGTAAAGAGGTTCCGGTTTTCCACCACGGCTTCGGTATCGGTGAGGGTAATTTTCAGGGGCGCGTAGGCCGCCTTGACTGCGTCCATTTTGGGGGTGTTGCGGCGGTCGGGCAGTACCAGACCGTCCACGCAGAATTCCCGGTCGGTGGGACGGTCGCCAAAGTCGCCGCCGTAGGCAAAGCCGGGCTTGCCATCCGGGTCAGTCACCGCGATGCCGTGGTCCATGTACTCCCAGATAAACCCGCCCTGATACAGCGGCTCTTCGTAGGCATACTCGGTATAATCGGTGATGCCGCCGCAGCTGTTGCCCATGGCGTGGCTGTACTCACACATGATAAAGGGCTTTTCCGGGTGCTCTGCCAGAAACTTTTTGATGTCTGCCACCGGGGTATACA
>OGDS01001432.1_pt1 | contig 18101 bp, 8 predicted proteins | sample 1570351 | NCBI WGS metagenome assembly OGDS01 (sample SAMEA2581974, study PRJEB24529) | metagenome | biome: Human gut stool | place: China | collected 2011
TGATGAAGAAAGATTACTTTGTCCGTTCCTGCATCTATAACCGCATCTGCGTTGTTGGCAAGAAAGAAACCATATATCCTCTTGTACAGACTGTTAATGCATTATATCTGCAATTACTTGAAATGCAGAAAACATTTACCAAATGCTGTGAACATCAAGCTTTAAACAATCTCCCTACAAGCGATGAAATCAAGGAACTGCAGACCGACTATAACAATATGCTTACAGCCATCATTGATCTGCTTGATGGTGCTAAGTATCTGTGGGAAGGAGTACATCATGAAACAAAATAATCCTTGTTACCTGTTTGGTATGTATGAACCTGATACTAATTCCGTTATCATTAATGCTATCAATGATACATATTCCGGCACGCCTCTTATTATCAGTTGTGAAAAATGTAATTCAGCTGTCTTGCTTGATACACCTAATGATATTGCATATCTATATCGACTGGCACAGGAGAATCCTCCGTTGTATGCTGAATTAGCTTGTAAACCTAATGGATTACAGGAATATGTGGACGCTATGAATGAATTTAATTAACAACATAATTCTTATCTCACCAGTTGCAGATTTGTTTTGCAACTGGTGAGATATATTCCTGCTATCATTAGTTAAATGCTCCCCATTATTCTAAGTCGGTTAACTTTACCGGCTTTTTTAACATATGAATCTGTTGCTGCTAGTACTTCTTGAATTCTAGCTGGTATAGCTTTACTCTTCTTTATCCCCGGTTGCACTATGCAAATACATCCTCGTAATACTTTTCCAGATGTTTTTATCTCTTTTATCATGGTCTTAAAATTTCCACCTTTTTTCACTATACAATGCCCAGCATTATGACGACTCGTAAACTTTTCAAGTAACTTTCCTTTTGTCGTAAACCATGTTACAGACTTTATTGCTTGTCCAGATACTTCATATACATCACCAACACTATTGTTATAAGATGATGAACCCATTTTTTTGACATGATACAATTCGACAACCAACTCATTATCTGTCTCATAAATTGTGATATAATCCGCCATTTCACCTGAACCATGGTCGTATATAATATATTTAAATTTTTCATCTGCTTCTAGAATTTTATATAATGCATCCTGAATTGACACCCTCGTATCGCTGTCATTTTTTCTAAATTCCAATTTTAAATTTGTATCATAATGCTTCCAATCAACACCTTCTATTATATTACTGTCAAATAACTCGCTCTCAAAATCACCTTCAATTACATCAATGCCTGTTATCGTCATGTCCTTTACAGTTTTATATATTAGTGGTTGTTCCGTGAGAAATTTGTCCATTGGTATTTCTTCTTTTCCTGAACATACAATAAATCTATTTCCCAAACTTCTATATCTTGCTTTTATATCACATTCCAAGTTCTCTGAAATTTCTCCGACCGAGACCTCAACTGACACTTTTGTTTTCTCACAATTTTTCACCACAACCATCGCATCCGTTAATCTGCAACACTCATAATCCGACTCTTTTCTACGATACTTAATAACAGGATCACAACTATATGTTTCCGCAGTAAAATCTGCATAAAAGATATCTTCCGGATATTCTACAAGAGCTTTGGGCTGAGGTAAAAAATCAAAATTTGTATTTTTTTTTACTTTTATATCTTTATTTGCTATTTTCTTTCCCAACCCATCACACCACTGTATATAATCTTTTAAGTCTTTGTAAGCACTGCTCCAAACTTTCGAAGCACTACTATATCCAATTGTGATATCTCCTTCTGCATCATCTACTGCTTTACAAAATGCATGCCCCGCAGAATACATTCTACCCGAATCTTTATCAATTGCATCACTCACATCTGAACCTGCCATTATTCTATATGATTCTCCTGATTGCGATTGCTTACTCAGCATTCCTGAATTAAAAATCTCGAAGTTTTTGAGTTTTCCCAATACTTTATATATTTCTGATTTTGGTATCGGATCATAAGAATCACAAAATGATGATACCAATTCATCATACATTGCTTCTGAATGTTTCTGTGAATATATATGTACCATATGAGTTTGTGTTTGATAATGTATTATATATAAAATATATTCAAGATTGACCTTATCACCACTTCCCATCCAAAGTGGTGATACATATTCCAAGCCAATTCCTACTACCGTATTTTCTTGTTTATTTCTTAATATTCTTCCTGCCACGTTACACACCTCTGGAAATTCGGCATTTATATCAAAACTCATAGAACGATAGATTTTCACATGACAATTAGGTCTGATTGCATGAACAGGGACATTTTCAAGAATACGCTCATCTTCAACAACATATTCTTTATAATAATTTCTATTTTGCTGTTCACTTTTATTCTTTCCTTCACTCATTCCAATGATCATATCCTGCCATACAGCATCTTTAGAATAAAGTAAATTGTTTTCAATTTCTAATTCTTCATTATTTACCGCAATAAATTTTGCCTTTCCTATATTCTTTGCATTTGTCCGAGCAAATCTACCAATAAACTGTAATGTACTCGCAAGCGATTTATGAGGAACATGTATTGCTGCAATTTTAAGATTAGGAAAATCATACCCTTCTCCTAGCATATCTACACACACAATTCCATCCAGTTCTCCAGAATGCAACAATTTCAAAATATGCTTAACCCTGGAATTACTCATTGAACTATCCACTTTTAAAAGTTTCAATGAAGTATTATCTTTATATAGCTTCTCCAGTTTTTCAGCACTTACTTTAGTATCCGTACGTACCATCAGATAATGTTCATACCCAGCTTTTCTATCATTCAGCAATACCTCCTCAGCTCTTTTAGCAATGCACAAATCATTATCCATTCCACTTTCCACAGGAACATATTGTATTTCGCCAAAAATACCATCTTCGTATGCCTTTGAAAGTGGATAATCATATACTATTTCACCAGACAGCTCTTTTCGATCCAACCTAAACGGTGTTGCTGTAAACAGCACATGCGTTGCAACAGATAAATTCACCAATATCTGTTACCATGTTTTAGCTGGGGTATGATGAGCCTCATCAACTTCCACCAAATCAATATTCTCTTTCGCCCAATCAGATTCACTTAGGCTGAGTGCACAACTAGATGTAGCAACAATAACATCTGCTTGCTCCAAGTCTTTTTGATACTCCTTGGTATACAAATGCTCCAGCTCAAAAACGTTAGGTTTTTTTATTGAAGTATTAAATACATTAGCTACACACAATGTCCTAAGTTCAGAAAAATCCTCTGCAATTTGTCCACAAACCATTTTACTCCGCGTAACAACTAATACTCGTTGTTTTCGGATTAAATATGGCACCAACATAAGCACAGCTGTTTTTCCTGATCCTGTAGGCATAATGACAATAGCTGCATCCTTTTTATTAAGTGTAAAGAAAGACGATATTGCGTGAATTGCACCTAATTGAGCATTTCGTAATCCTCTGCTTTTTTCTGAATCTATGGGATATTTTATTGCATTGTAATGAATCTCAAAATAATTCCCCATATAATTTCCTTCCTGAACTAATATTATTTTCTCATATTAGTTCATTGTGCCTCCTGAAACACTATCATTCTCTCTCATTAGCGGTTTTACAATATCATAATAAACTGCAACAACCAAAATCAGACACATAATTATATATGTTAACCAAAAATACAATTTGTCCATAATAACAAGCATATACCCAATAGACGTTAGAAAATAAGTAAATATTGATGTATCCAGCGTAAATTTTTCTAAACAACGCATCCAGTGTGTTTTTCTGAATTTCTTATTACGAATAAATTTATCTATAATTTTTATAACTGCCCCAATAAGTATCAACGCTAAATAACCTAAAATAGCCACGATTTTATTGAGAACATCTTGATTCAAGTATATTAACGGCAATGTAATCAACGAAAGAATATAATATACTGCAAACAAAATATTATTCATCAAAGGAAACACACTTTCATAATATAATGCATTTATAGCCTTCTTCCCCTCTTCTTTCTGAGCACACTGTATTTGTTCTTCCGAATATCGGCTTATACTCCCCACTTCATTTGCTTTTTTAACATCCTCCAAAATCATATTATCTCTAATTCGTCTTTGTTCATATTCTTTATAATTATATTCTTTCTCATCTATTTTTCTATTTACATATTTATTCACACTTGACTCATCAATAATATTTTTCACTTTCTTACAAATAGGTAAATTCAAAAATTCTTCTTTACTCTTATCTGCTCGCCTGAATTTGTCATTCCACTTTTTAGAAATTTCAGACAATTCTATCACTTTCTCGATTGAATAATCTTTAAAATAAGTTATTTCTTCCCCCGTATAATACTTTTCTGTATAGCATTTAAACGCATCTGCAATTTTTATGGTGCATTCTTCTGGTGACTCTATAAAATCAAATGAAGAAACTATTTTATACACATAATCCTGAAGATAATTATAATCTGGTGGAAAATCGTCTGCTACCACTTCTCCATCATCATCTGTTATTGCACAAGGTTTAGGATTAATGCCTTTTTCTTTCAACTTATAGTTATAATATGCCATAATACAACTTGTGTCTGCATTCTCTTTACTATATTTACATACATCTCTATAAGCACTTAATAATTCAAGCAACTTATTTCTTTCCTTTTTTCTAAGATATTTAACCGCATAAGAAGAATTGATTTCAAAAAGTGCTTCATAATCATTACGCGTATAATATTTTTCATTCAATAATTTAACGATTGGAAATATCACCATCATCAATACACTTTCTCGGTTTGCTTTGTCATAATATCTTTTTGATATTAACAACGATGCAATCGCAGAAATGAAAATAGCCATTGCATTTTGATATAGCCAATTACCAATTTGTACCAACATCTCTTTTTCCTTCCTATATCGTATTTCCGCTACCTGTTCTGTACTATATTCAACACTTAATTACTATCGGCACACCTGCTTCTATCAGGTAGTCCTCATGATAGAATAACTTATTTCGTCGCTTTTTTCGTCGCTTTTTCAACGAAAAAAGCGACGAATTATTTTAGTCTATACAACTTACCTTTTGTTTTCCCATTATCAATGAGTTTATCAAGTGCAATTAATTCCTTTAACAATTCCTTTGTCCTAGTATCCTTTAATCCCAGATTATCAGCTATTTCAGCTGTTTTGTGCCATTCACCATCATTTAATAATTTTAAGATTTTTTCATATTGTTCTATCTTTTTCTTTGATGATTTTTTCGTCGCTTTCTCATAGCTATCTGGCAGCAAAACTTCACCATCCGCTTCCAAAAATGCCGGGTGAATTGGAATCCTTATTCTCATAGCTCGTCTATCTTCATCGGTAAAGAATTCCGCTCTAGGGGAACCATTCTTTTCAAGTTCTTCCTGTATAGTTGGGATACCGGAAGAATGACCTTCTGATAAATCAAGTTCTTTTAAAAATTCTCCAAGTCTCCTATTTCGATAATATCTTGAGACAAATCTTTTTCCTTCTGCTATTGTCTTTTCAGAAATCGATCTGTCTATACCTGGGAAGTTCATAATGTTTATACAATCAGGTTCTATTTCTATAGTTACCGGCTCATACGACATATAATCTCTGTGATAAAAAGCATTTACCACAGCCTCCTCGATTGCCTGATATGGATAATTGAATATCCTTAACGCCTCCATCTGATTTGGTACTTTAATTACCTTTTCTCGAATAATCAAATTACGAAATCTTTCCATTGTTGCCTGAATCATCTGAGGGACCGAACCTGTAATATTGGGAAAATCTTCACTAATACTTGGATTCTCAATGCTTCCTTCAGGAAAAGAGGTCATCTGTACATAAGTATATCCAAAGAATTTTTCTGGATGCTCACAGAACATCATAATTGCCACATTCTGAATATATCTGAGTTCTGGAGGACCAACCAATAGCTGCATATCATTAAGTATTTCCTCAACACCACGTTCCCTTACCTGTTTAGCAAGCTTACTACCAGTTTTTCTCAAATGATCTTCTAACAGCACCGGTGAAATATCCTCAAATGTTGCCTTATGGTTTGCTCTACAATCAAACGGGGTTTGATCTGACATATTAATCAGTTCTCGCTCTTGTTCACTATTTGCCTTAACAGAACTTGTCTGATAACGAATATAATAATTGTACTTCTTCTCTTTCTTACTTGTTACGTGCTCTGGTGATTTATAAGGTCGCTGCTGTCCTGTTCTGACAACAATTACAAAAATCCATTTCCCATCCACTTCTGCTGGTACTCCCTGTGGAAAGTAGGGAGGAGAAATCAAATTATTGTAACCCAACATATCTTTCTGTATTGAATCCAACATATATTCAGGTAAGCCCTTTACCGGACGCTTGGCAACACCATTCTCTTCCTCAACACCTACAACAATATAACCTCCGCCATCATTATTATAATCATTCGCAAATGCACAGACACTATGGTAGATATCATCAGGATTCCACCCAGTCTTAAACTCTATTCGGTCTGATTCTAATTTTCTTTTGTTTAATAAATCTTCTACATTCATTTCAAGTTCCATAGTGTCATCTCCATTCATAATATAATTTCCAGTTATCGCAATCAAATACCTTAATATGTTAAGGCTCTTAGTCTATTATTTTATTATACTATCTGCCCAAATAGTTATTCTACATGAATTGCATCAATTTATTTTCAATGATAACAGCAAAAAATTTGTAACCCTTTCTCACCATTTCTAAGTATTTAGAAGATTTTCTTTTGTAGTCTTATGCCATCTGGCTCACTCAATCCATGCTCGTAAATTTTAAACATATCCGATGATATATAAATAATTCTGTCTTCTTCTACAACTGATACACTAACCATTTTTTCTTGTCCATTCCTCATTTGTGGTATAAACATTCCTGTTGTTTTTTTTACTGTAAAATTCTTTAATTTTCCATCATAAGGAACTAAATAACACCATCCATTTATAGCTCCTCTAACTGGAAGATCTATGGCATTTTGTCTTAACAACTCTGGAATTAGATTTTCATTCAAATCATATGAATCAACATATTGAATTTCTTTATCTGTTTTCTCAATTAAACTTAATCTTTGTTTAACTGAATTATCTATATTTCTTGTAGTCTTATGTATTTGTACGTCAACTGCTCCCTCTTCAGTCCTAACCTCATAAATTTTCTCTGGAAGTCCATAAACATTAACACTCTGATGGCTTGTAGAGAAAACGTTATTCTCAAGATATTTCGGAATTCCAAACATAAGCTCTTCTAAATCCAGCGAATCAAATTCATTCCAAGTATCTGTACTCTGTATGAGTCCTTCTACCCTTTTAACAAGGCGTAAGTTATTTATGTTCTCTGTGTCATCGTTCGGCATTACTACAAACAAATAATCTCTTGCTCTACTAATTGATACATTAATAATATTTTTCTTATTTAAGAACACCTCCTTTGAAGATGATATTGACGGAGGTGTATTAAATACAGCAAATACAATATCACACTCGTCTCCTTGGAATCCATGAATTGTTCCAACTTGTACATCAACCTCTTTGGGTAAATGCTCAGATGCTAATAGTTTGTCAATTATATCAGCTTGAGCTCTATAAGGTGCAATAATGCCTATTGTAAACAGTTCATCTGGATTATTTTCCGCAATAGCATGCGATAGATAACACACATACTCAAATGTAAATATTGCAGAATAAACTTGATAAGAACTGCTATGTTGTAACCTCTTACAACGATAAATGCTCTCATATTTACTTACTGGGAATTTAATTACATTCAGCGTCTCTATACCTAAGTCATTACCAACATTTAAAGGTCTCTGGCTGTCTGCACTACGATAATGTTTTAATATTCCTCCGTAAGTAAAATTGCTGAAAATATTTCCAATATCAGGAACACTTCGATACTGAGTTGTTAATAAATCAACTTTATACCGGTACGGAATTGTCTCCGGATTAACAAACGAATCAAGATGGACCATCGTATAAATATTTTCATTTTTCCAAAGATCAATCGACGTAATTGGTTCTATCTGAAATGGATCTCCTGCAATAATAAATTTCTTTGGTGTTTTCTTATATAATGGGAACACAATATTTGCTATCGGAATCATAGATGCCTCGTCAATAACAATATAGTCCCAATTCACACCATGCAAAAACACTCGTTCACTCCCAGACATAAAGAAATCATATGGAAATCTTGCTATCGTCGTGACTGTTACACTCTTCGAAAGTTTTCTAATGTCAAATGTCTTCTCTCTAAATACAGGACTCTGTTCAATATTCTCATCACTCGTTGCTCCGAATCTAATCAGCCAATCGTTATATGAAGTATCACTACCTGACACTTCCATAATTCTTTTAACAAGAACGTCTGCTGATTTGTTAGTTGGTGTAAGCACAAGCACTTTACACTTTCTGCTATTCTTCATAATAGGCATTAACACATTCTTTGCCAAATGTGTTGTTTTACCTGTTCCAGGAGGTCCAAAAACAAATTCTATATTTTCACATAGATTTTCCTGCATATTGAAATCATCATCATATTCAAATTTAGCAAATTGCTTACGCAATTCCTCTAATAAAAATGCAGGACTCTTAGCATCAATAGTCGCAGATGTAACTGAACTCAAATCGATATCGTCAATAGCTTCTGTATTTTTCATTTTTACTCGAAGCGTATATGACTTAATATTAGCTACCTCTATAGCTATAATCTTTATTTGATCTCCCATATGTAATACCAATGGAATATCTGCCAAATCCTCCATAAACTGAGGAATATATTGATTTGGATGCTTCAATACAAGTGTACGCTTCGTTCCCGGTTCTCTTTCAGCTTTTGCAAAACTTATTGATACTTCTCTGCTTCGAGAATTAGCCTCTCCACTATTAATGCTTTCCATTTCAAGCAAGGTGGTAAACCAAGCATATGAGTATCGTTTAGCCGAAATCGCTTTATTTTGTAACTCCTGAAAATAAGTAATTTTATCAATTTCTGCCGCACTTTTTTGTTTAGCTCTTTCAATTTTCTTACTGTAATCAACCACTGATGGCATATACTCGTCTTCATCAACATCGTCATTGTCGGAGTTAACTACCAGTTCCTTAAATGAACTTACACCTCTTTCTTTAGTTCTTCTTGCGATATCTCTGATAACATCTGTAGTTGCTTTATTTATTTCCTTTTTATCCTGAGGTGTTGAAGTGTCATCTTTATCCTCATGTTCTTCTTCATCATCAAAAAGTCCTTCAATTTCTTCTGTACCGGTACTGGTAGCTGATGAATGTGATACACCACTATTATTATGTTCAAATTGAGCAGCTCTCTTTTGAGTTTCTTTCATTCGCTTAAATTCTCGGAAATCTTCTAAATCTTCTTCTTCTATTCCGAGTGCCTTAAGTTTATTTGCAAACTCTATTTTTTCACGCTGAGAATCCGTAAGATAACTGTCATCCTCGTCTTCATATTCTTGTCCATCAGAAATATCTAATATTGATAAAAGGCTTGCTGCCCCCTCGTGTTCCAAATCATAAATAGATGATAATTCGCCCTTGGTAAGTTCTTTTGCAGATACGAATACGCCCTCACTATTTATAAGCCATTTCTTATCTACCAAGTGATTCTTTGTAGTGGAATTCTCATATTCAATTCTGAACTTATAACGTCCGTCTGGTCTTGTTCGTAGTGTCTTTTTTAACAAGTAATAATTTATCTTGTTTGTTTCTGACATTATACAAAGTTGTTCCCACAAAAATGCAGATAAGTCTGAATCCTTAGATTCAGTAACAGCTTCAATTATTTCACACAAACCATCAATAAACTTTTCTGATGACTGCCTATAGTAACCATCGCTATTTTCTACATAAACTGATGGTGATGATTTAACCCCCAATTCAGTCAAAAAAGAAATCAAATATTTTTCTCTTACTTTTCCAACCATTGATTTATAATTATCTAAATCAATAAATCTAGTAGAAGGTTTACTTGCAAAATAACGAACTAAGTCATCATTTGGCATATACATCTCAGATGCTTTCCCTCTATATGTAACTCCATCCTCATGGAATTCTAAGAAATCATACGACTTAATTAAATCAACAAATTCCTCTATCTCTTCCGCCGAACATTTACAGTAATAATTAAAGAAAATCATAAAATGCGCAGAAGTATCTATATATGCATCATCCGTATATTGAGGCAGAATGGTATTATAAATCTGATCTTTTAATGATGGTTGCTTGATACCTATTGACTTAATAAATTCAACAGTATCTTCGTTTTTTAACAACTCATCATTTACAACCTTGTATCCTTCAACATTCTTTACTGGAAGAAAAAGTATTAACTGTTCCTTATCGTCAAAGGCTGCTGTTGCCTTTCCATTTTGGTCTAAAAAAATCGGCTTATCAGTTGCTAGTTCCGTTCTATGTTTTGTTTCTGACAGCCACTTATAAAAACTATGTAACCAAGATATTTCTTGTTTTTCTATAAAGTTCTCATCAATACCTTTTATGTTTTCAAGTGATTGCATAACTTTCAAAGTGCTATTATAAAAATACCCCCTTGTTCTACCATTAATAATCGTATCCTCATTAAGACCGGTTTTTACAAGAGTATCTATATAACTAAATAATGCTTTATTATTTCTTTGAACCTCATCACGACCAAGTGAAATGAACGCCCATTGTGCAGCTTCATTCTCAACAATCTCTCCAAGCTGAGTATTACTGAACAACTGTGTCAATTGCGGAACTGATGACCAGTATGCATTACACGGCATAACATAATTATCAGCAGTTGGAATAAGCTCAGTTACTTCAAATTTTTTCTTTATAAGTTCGTAAAAAGGAAGAAACGATATCTTACTCTTATCAGATGGATCACTAAAATCATCTTTATCTATGGGAATAATTTCTACAATATTATCATCTATGAGACGCTTATGATTCTTAACTCCAATATCTCTCAAATATTCAAGAGCATCAGCTGATAACTCAGCTAAATGTTCAATCATTTTATTGTTATGTGGAATCCCAGCTCGAATCCCCTCCCTGCTATCTGTTAAAAGAAATGGTGCATGCAAAATAAAGTTCAAGTTTGTTACTTCTTTTGTAGGGAAAAAGCAAAATGCAGGTTCATTAACAGGCTTCAAATTTCCCTTTTTATCCATAAAAAATCCCACTGAATACCTACGCTTACATTCGTCTAAGCGTGAAAAAAGCCATATTTCTTCATCATATATGTCTTCTCCTGAATTCTGTGTAAGTACCAAGTGCTCAGCCACCGTACCATCTAATTTAACAGTCTCTATGACATTCTTGTAATAAAGCCCCAAAACGTTACCAAACTCAAATTCTATTTCCTTTAAATTAGTTAAAAACAAAAGAGGAAATGATAGATTTTTAAGCTTATCAGAAATATCCTCATATGCTTCATCTTCATCTCTCTCCTGGTGATTAAATGGAAAAACAAATAAAGTCTCATCGGCTCTTCTTTCAGGAAAATCTTCAGTTAAAAGCTTAGGTACAATGAACCTTTCTATTTTGAATTTAAAATCGGGATCATAAATAAAAGGAGTCTCTGTATACTGAAATACCGCTTTAAATCCTACGCCAAATTTCCCAATTGAAGCCTGAGTTTTATTTGAGTTAGCAATAGAAGTAATCGCATTAATATCACCAAGAGTTTTATGCTCCGAGTCATAATCTTCATTGGCAGGATTTGAAACAGAGAAATGCCTAGTACCATTGTGTGCAAAAATCAATCTTTTTTCTTCCAAGATAAATCTCGCTCTTGTAGCACAAGCATCATCAGCATTTTGAAGCAGCTCATAGATGAAATGTGCCTGATCAGAGTATTTTTCTACAACACTATCCTTATATCCCCTTACTGCTCGTCGTTCTAAAACATCAGCTATCTCTGATCTGTCTTTTGACAAAGCTGCAAAGTACATTTCTTCCTGCTTATTCATCTTGCATACCTCTTTTCTTATTTCCTAGTTCTTTATTTACTACTTGTACTTTTCTATTAATGTAACAGCATCCGTTGTAAGTTCGTTTCCCTCATACGTTTTTAATAGTTTCCCTGGAAAATTTTTATTATACCATGTTTCTTTCTTAGCCCAATGTGCCATATAATCTTTGTTGTTGGTTCTTCCAACATGCTCCCAATAATATTCCTCACCTCTAAAAGTTACAGTAAAATCTGGCAGAAACATAGTTCCATCAGAAGCATATAAAGGTTCCTCATACTTAAACGGAATGTTTCTATCTACAAGCAGATTTGTTATAATAGCTTCTGATTTGGAACGTACAAAATACTGTGACAAAGTTGCAATCTTCTTTCCAGATTCATACCACTTAGAATCCGCATATAAGATAACATCTGGTAAAGGCTCAAACTTAAATACAGAAGAATTAATCTTCCTTATCGCTGATTTCTCAGCATGACTAAAAGTCGTTAATGTGCTAACATCTTGCTGAATAAAAATTGTAACCTTCTTCTGTGCACGTGTTATGGCTGTATATAGCAATTCCATAGATAGCAAATGACTATTTTTACGCGGAATAACAATATAAACATAATCAAATTCAGATCCTTGTGATTTATGGACACTTATAGCATACGCAAGCTCCAAATTATCTGAAACTTTCTGCTCCTGTATCCACTTTCCATCCGTGTCTTGTCCTAATTTTTTACCAAAGTTATATCTAAGTTCTTTTCTTGTTTTCCCAGAAAATTCAACTTGAAGTCTATCAATTTTGCTCTGCCATTTGTATTTGGCTTGCTTTCCTGCAGGTGCATATGCATCTAAGCCATGAATTCTTGTAATGCCAATTTCTCCGTTATAGATTTCAGCCTTTATATTCCTCTTTATTGAATCCTGATAAGCATATGCTGGATCAGATTGTGGACGGTTTCTAAACTGTATTACCTTATCAAAATATCCTATTCCATCAAGTTGCTTCTTACTCCACTTTGAATTAAATGTTTTTTGCATCAAGGTATTAATTGCATCTGTACCATAAAATCCACCTCGATAAGGTGAAATAACCTGAACTTTTTCTGGATTACTCTTTCCTTCAGAATCTCTAATCATTTGAAACCAAAGCTTATCTATATTTTCTTCATCAGGTTCCATCCCTGTATATTTTTGCATGTCTTTAATCATCACATTAGGTATTAATGTTTCTAGTTCTTCCTGTTCATTCCAAAAATATACACCCAAGTCTTTATCGATATCACCGTTACCATTTTCAACAATCTGTTCAAATAAATCTTCTCTTTCAGCTTTAAGCTTTGCAGCTGCATCACCATCTTCCATTTGCTGGTGCTCTTGAATAAAAACATCAGCCAGTCTCAAGATACCATGCCCATTGCCTTCGACCGTATTTACAAGTTGGCGAATATTATCTGTTAAAGTTCCAACGTTGTCTGGAAATTCTTCCTTTAACCACTCAATAGTATCTGCAAAGACTTTTCCTCTACCAATTGGAGGAAGCTGATTAGGGTCACCTATTAATATCAAACGCTGTACACTATTCCAATTGATTGATTTCATAAGGGTTGCAAATAGATTTAAATCAATCATTGAACACTCATCAATAATAATTGTATTTACATCGTCGCTTAAAGAACCTCCCATACGCTTCAAGGTAAAATTATCATTAATCCATCCATTTTGAGCAAGATGAGAATGTATTGTTAACGATTTCTTACCCGTCTGAGTCTTTATTCTCTCAGCCGCCTTACCTGTTGGAGCCATTAGTAAAAAGCTGGTGCCTACACCATGAACTCTATCGATATTATTGAGAATAGCTCTAATAACTGTCGTCTTTCCCGTTCCTGCAGCTCCTGAAAGTACACAAAGCGGCTTTGCAAAAATCTGCATACATATCTCAGCCTGATGTTCCAGAATAGTTTCATATTCATCTGGTACCTTCTCAACAAGTGGTGAATTTTCCACCTTGAGCCCCTTCTTAAACTTTTCAGGTGTAATTGCCATCCTTAGCTGGATATCAGGTCTTTCAGCCAGTGCCTTCAAAGCCTGTTCTACAGTTCGTTCATCATCATATATTGTCTTTAGGTAAATATATACTGTGCCATCCTCATTCTTTCTCTGAACTAACGCTCCAGCCAAGATATCCTTTTCCACATCAAAATTTTGCATTTTATAAACGTGTCGTTTCCACTCAGGCAAACGCCCTATTCTCGCATTCACCACTTGTAATATTGTTTCTGCCTTGCCAAAAGAATGGACAGCTATCCTATTCAACTCATCTACGCAAAATGCTCTAAAGCGTTCTGTAGAACCATTGTCCAAGAGCTCATCAATACCATATTCTGGCGATGGGATAATGCCATTATCAATTTTATAGAGTGGAATTGTATCATCCGAATCCATGCCAACATACTGTTCAAAAATGATATATGGATTTTCTTCCATTTCTGCAATCGAAGCAGTTATAGAAACATTCTCTCTATCATCTGAAATAATAGCTTTGACCTGTTCCTTAGTTAAATCAAATCTAGCCAACACATCAAACATAAAATCTGTCGTTTCTTTACCAAGTAACTGATACTCTCGTCTAATTTTCTTTAAATCTGCCTTAGACAGTACATATCCAGATACATTATCTCCGCTACCATCCAACAACTCTCTCACATCATCACGATATTGCTTCATTTCCGATTCTATAGTAATCCCAATATATTTAGAAACCAGATTATGAAGTCCGAGGTTTTCCATTATTGAAGGGAATCCTGGATATGGTCCTCTAGCAGTCCATAATTCATTAAGAACACTATTTAGCCATTCTTTTCTTTTAATCCAATTCTCCGTATCATCCTTAATCTCAATTAATGTATCTACCGCCGTAATTAACTGATTGACTACTTCTATTGCATCATCATTTTCGACTTCTCTACTTCCATATTTAAATGGTGATTTATTCTGGGGTTTTATCACCAGTTTCTCTATTATTTCTTCATCATCCATATACTTCCAATACGGAATGCAAAATCCTTCATTAGGATAAGTTGAGGTCACTGGTTTCTGCCACACAAATCCTCCAGAATACTTTTTCTTTACTTCGTCACTTGTATTATCATAATAGTAAGTATCGTCTATTTTCTTTACACGAGAAATTCCTACAACAACATAGTTATTCTCCTCATTTTCACTAAAAGGATTGCTGTATCCAACATAATAAAAAATCAATGATTTTCCTGGCTCAAATTTGGCAAAATACTCCTCTGCACCAGCCTTTCTCTTATCGTAGTTATATTTTTGTGAACTTTCGCCCTTCATCTCAACATCTTCATTATACATAGCTTCATAGCACCATGTACACACTGTAGAAGGTGGAAGAGTTATTTCTATTGGTTCAGCAGCTCCCTCTTTCCAAAATGAAGGCGGATCTACTTTTACAATAATAGTATCCTCGCCAAAAGCATTAACACTATACCCACACGCAGCTCCACATGGTAATTTAGAACATGACTCACCTGCGTGCTCAGATTCAAATTCCAGATTCCTTGTACTTGCAATTAAATCGCCTGGATATGAATGTTGACCTATACAAAATGTATTCTCGCATGGTTTTTTACATATATGACCATTCCAGCCATCACTATGCCATGCCAATCTAATACTCATATGAGTAGCCATACGATAATCCTCCTCTTCGCATAATAATTTAAATAAATAAACACAAAACTTTCAGATTCCTTTTATTAAAATCTTCTACCAATTTATCAAATACCAATAATTTATCGAAAGTATATTGCTCCACTCTTTATTAATCACTTTGTTCATTTCATTACATTAATTTTAGTTAATAATAACATATTTAAAGACAGATATAAACCGCATTATCACGCATAATTTCCAATAGCAGAGGGCATATTACCCTCTGCCCCTATTCCACATTCTATCTTTCATCTTTTCTTTATCAGCAGCTCTACTAACTGCTTCATCATAAATCCTCTGGAACTCCTCATAAAGCTCCTCTCCATCCAACTTTATTCCCATTCTCTTAATCACATCCGAAAACAACCTTATGCTTCCGCTTACATCAGCAATATCAAATCCGAATATATCAGCCTTAACGGAATCACTGACATTCTCATAATCACCAAGTTCTGATATTTTCTTAACAATCCAACTTGCTTTGCCCACAGGCACAGTTTCTTTTGTTCCCCCAAATTCACTTTTACCCGTTATATTAGTTTGCTCCTTCTGCCCATTTCCATCATTATGAATATTGGCAGAATTCATTCCCGTTACATTTGTATCCGGATAAACAACTGCTCCTGTTACTTCCTCAACCACAGTCTTTTCTTCCATCCCCGGTATTTCAATCTCTCTATCAGCAACAACCTCCTCATTCTCCGACACCGCATAATATGCCGTATACAAATCTTCTTTCACAATGCTATCAGCAAGCTGCAACTGTCTCTTAAGCTCCCTTTTCTCCTGCTTCAGTTCGTCCAGTTCTTCCTGCACTTCCACATGCCATATCTGATATTCCCGGTACTGCTCTTCATTCTTTATACTGCGTTTCCGACTAGAGCTTTCTCTGTATATCTCATGCTGTCTGTCCTCAATCTGCTGGATCTTTTCTTCCTGCTTATTTCTAAAATTCACAAGCTCCACAATATCTTTGATGTCATTATTCACAAGTAACAGATATTCGTCCTGTAACTGATGAAACCTTTTCAATTCTTCCGTATACTTTGCTCCACCAACCACAAATCGTTTCTGGTATGGTGATAGTTTCGCCCTATGCAATCCTCTTATATCCGACGAATAAAAGTAAGGCTTTGCCATCCAAGGCATATCTACATGATGTCTAAGCCTATCCTCTGCAAACATTTCATCCATCTTTGCCAGACTATGATAATATCGGAATCCCGGTGCCTGCACTTCCATCCACGAACCTTTCTTAAATACATACCCCAGACTTCTCATCAGATATTGAAAATGTTCCACATTTCCCGCCGCATACGCACACATCTTAGCATCACGAAGTATAATATCCTTCATAGACATTTCCTTTTCCCACTTGTCCCTGCTGATATTCTTTGGATGTCTGCTGTACTCTGCCAGCATTATAGAAAGTCCAAGCTCGTCACAATATTTATTTGTAATAGGCTGAAGATGATTCCTCCAATTGCCTTTAGGTGAATTATACTTCTTACCGGTTGTCATACTGACACTGTTCCAGATCAGATGCCCATGCATATGCTCCCTGTCAGTATGGACAGCATACACCGCCTCATAATCATCACCAAGCACATCCTTCGCAAAGTGTTCCAGCACATACATTGCCTGCTCTGCTGTTACTTTTTCCTCCGGTGAAAATGATATAATCACATGATAGCCCTGCCTTTTACCTGTTTTATGAAATATATTCTTTGTCTCTTCCATCTGCTCAAATGCCGTATCCGGCAGGCAGTTAATACCGCCCACCAGTACACATTCTTCTGTCTTATCCGGATTCTGGATATATTCCAAAGCATTCTTCAGGTGCGATGCCGGATTTCTGCCTTCCGATTCCATGATATTCAGGATCTTTGTAATCGCCATATTTCCAGCACCTCCCCAAATGCTTTCTTTACATCATCAAGACCGCTCTGCAGTTTATCAATATCGCTGTAATATAACTTTCCCTGTGAATTGCCAAGCTTTACTGCCTGATTAATATTATTTGCAATACCGACAATAACACGGATTGCTCTTGCCCTTTCCTCAGGATAACTTGTATCTATATTGCCACCTGTCCGTATTAATTCTCTTATATAAGCACTTGCTGTCATTCCTGTCCGTTTAAGTGCCGCTTTTAGAATATCCATATCTTTCTCCGACAGCTTCACAGATACCTTATAATCTTTCCTGTCAGACTTGTATCTTCTCTCTCCATCTGCCATGCGTTTCTCCCCTTTCGTAGTTTTCTAATGCTGTATCAAACCAATCTCTTTTTATCTGTACCATTGCTTTTCCAACCTTTCTTAAAAATGTGTTCATAGGTTTTGCAAGATGCGGAAAAGGTCGGACCTTTTCCCGAAAAAATATAAACG
>OGDS01001463.1_pt1 | contig 17729 bp, 19 predicted proteins | sample 1570351 | NCBI WGS metagenome assembly OGDS01 (sample SAMEA2581974, study PRJEB24529) | metagenome | biome: Human gut stool | place: China | collected 2011
TCGGAATTATCGAGAACGGTTCCTGGGCGCCGATGGCGGCTAAGGTCATGAAGGGAATGTTCGAGAAGAGCAAGAACATCACGTTCGCTGAGAACACCGTGACCGTACGCTCCGCAGTGAACGCCGCTAACGAGGCTCAGATCGAGGCTCTGGCAGAGGAGCTCAAGGGCTGATTCCTGGCTTATATGGCTTATAATTTACTTTCTCCCCGGAAGTTTCCGGGGAGATTTTTGTTTTTTTCCCAAAAACCCCTTGACAAATCAGTGCAAACAGATTATACTGTATATACAACACATTAACAGATAAGGGAGAGTGAAATTATGTCGCTCAAGGTCGACAACATCGTCAAGACATACGGCAGCTGCAGGGCAGTAGACGGTCTGAGCTTCGAAATGAAGGAGCCGGGCGTGTTCGCGCTGCTGGGAACCAACGGCGCGGGAAAAACCACGTCTATACGCATAATACTGGGAATGCTGAGCGCGGACAGCGGCTCGGTCACATGGCACGGGAAGAAGTTCGTGACCGCTGCGGAGTCCATCGGCTACCTCGCGGAGGAGCGCGGACTTTACCCCAAGTACAAGATAATGGATCAGCTCATGTATTTCGCTTCGCTGAAGGGCATGAAGCGGCAGGACGCTCAGCGCGCAATTGATTACTGGTTCGACAGGCTGGGAGTTCAGGAGTACCGTGACAAGCGCGCGGAGCAGCTCTCCAAGGGCAACCAGCAGAAGATACAGCTGATAGCTGCGCTCGCGCCGAACCCGGAGCTTCTGATACTTGACGAGCCGCTTTCCGGTCTGGACCCGGTAAATGCTGAGCTTTTCAAGAGCGTTATCCGCGAGGAGATAAAGAAAAACAAGTTCGTGATAATGTCCAGCCACCAGATGTCAACAATAGAGGAGTTCTGCCGGGATATCGTGATACTCAACAAGGGCAGGACGGTGCTCCAGGGAAATCTGAACGATATCAAGAAGGGCTACGGCAGGGTGAAGCTCACCGTCAAATGCGAGGGCGACATCACCGCGATGGCTCAGGAGTGCGGTCTGAACCTCACTGAGGAGACCCCGAACGGCTCCAGCTACAACGTATCCAGCGAGGAGCAGGCGCACACCCTGCTGAACAGGATAATTGAAAGCGGAATGCCGCTTATAAAGTACGAGCTGCGCGAGCCGTCGCTCAACGAGATATTCATTGAAAAGGTCGGAAATGCTGCAAAGGCGGGTGAGTCTGATGAGAAATGACGCTGCAAGAGGCTGGAAAAAGGTCTTTGGATTTACATTCACACAGTATGTGCGCACAAAGTCGTTCATTGTGGGTACAATAATTGTATGCCTGATAACGATACTGCTGGTGGGCGGTCTGAACATCATACCCAAGCTGATGGGGGCGGGGGATTCCATAACAGGCTCCGGGAATTCTGACGAGCCGCTGGCGCTTGACAGCGTGTACCTGATAGACGACAGCGGTCTGCTGACTTCCGAGGACACCGACAAGCTGACCTCCGCGGGAGTGAAGCTCACAAGCACAGACAAGACGGCTTCCGAGCTGATAGACCAGCTTACAGACGCGGACGCAGGCAAGGCGCTTGTAACGATATCCGCAGATGAGAGCGGCTCCGAGGTGCTTGGCTACACGGTAAAGACCTACTATTCGCCCGACACCGACGGAACTTCCGTGGATACGCTTACAGGCATGGTTTCAGACCTTGTGACCTACCGCAACATGATAAACGCCGGAGTGTCCCCGGATAACTTCGCGGCTACGCAGCGGTATGTCAGCACGTCGAAAATACAGGCAGGCTCGGACGAGTGGAACGTGTTTGAAACGATGATAAATTACGTTGTGCCTATCGTTATTTCGCTGGTTCTGTTCATTATGATATTCGCGTACGGTCAGACCGTCGCGCAGTCCATCGCAACGGAAAAGACCTCCCGCGTAATGGAGCTGCTGCTTACCTCCGTGAGACCTCTCGCGGTGGTTATAGGTAAGGTACTGGCGATGGGCTGCGTGTCGATATTGCAGTTCCTGCTGATAGGCATTGTGGGTGGAATTTCGTTTGCGGCAACGGCTCCGTTCGGCATCGGCGGCGACCTCGTGAATATGCTCCAGAACGCCGATGTTCAGACCGGCGAGAACGCTCAGATCGTCGAGGCGTTCAACGGCAGCTTTGGCAGCATGACTCCGCTGTCGTTCGTGCTGATATTCGTTATTTTCATTCTCGGATTCCTGTTCTACGCGCTTATTGCGGCGCTGGTCGGAGCCTCCGTGAGCCGCATGGAGGATCTCGCGCAGGCTATGCAGCCTTATTCTCTGCTCGGCGTGCTGGGATTCTACCTTGCGTACTTCCCGGCGATGTTCACGATGGGCAGCCTGGAGACCGGTGCGGCTTCCGATAATGTGATGCAGACCTTCTCGTATTACTTCCCGGTAAGTTCGCCGTTTTCGCTTCCTGCGGCTCTGATGGTCGGTAAGCTGTCAATGCCGGAGGTGATTGTCGCGGTGCTTATTCTGGCGGCGTTTGTGGCTCTTGTGGCGGTGATAGTTGCAAGGGTGTATGAGATGATAATTCTGCATAACGGCAGCAGGCTTAAATTTATGGATATCATTAAAATGGCTGGCAGAAAGTAATTGCAGTTGGGGTTCAGCTTTCGGCGAGGATATAAATTGACGGGCAGGCGTGAAGCTTGCCCGTTTTGGTTTTGGGGAAACTGGAATTTGTGCGGCTGGTGTTCGACTTTGAGCGACTCCCGATTAGGGCGGCTCAAATTTATACCGTTATCTGACCGCGGATTTTTTCGAAGGTCTTTTCACCGATTCCGCTTACGTTCATAATATCCTGCACCGTTTTGAAATTCCCGTTAATGCGGCGATATTCGACAATGGCCGCCGCTTTGACTTCGCCTATACCTTTCAGCTTTACCAGCTCACTGGCAGGCGCGGTGTTTATATTTATAAGCTCAGATGAGTTTTCACTGTCGGCGGCGTCAGCGGTTTCCTCCGCCTTTGACGACGAGGTTTGCAGAATTTGCACCGCGGAACTTCCCGCCGCGTAATTCGCGGAGGCTTCTGACACGGTTTCGCGCTCCGTACTTATCAGAATGGGTTCGGTTTCGGTTTCGGCAATCGCTGAAATTTCAGGCTCTGGTTCCTCGGTGAGAAGCTCGGGTTTTTTATATCCGCGGCTTTTCTGTATTATCTGCGTACCTGCGGTGTATTCCGGCTCGTATCCGGACGTTTCCTCCGTTTCAGCGGATTTCGGAAAGCGTATGACTATCGCCGGAGTCTGATCAATGCGTGTAAAGAAGTCGAAAAGCGTGATAAGAATGCCGGCTGCCAGGCAGACGCGGATAACGTTCAGCGCCGCGTCAACTATTGAGAAAGGCTTTTTCATAGCCGCTCCTTAAAAATTATGTGATATTACCTCCATCGGAAGTAAATATGCCGTATTTTGTCTTTAGACGTTCAAGCTTTTTTCCCAGCGCTTTATTGAGCGCTAGCAGGAAAACTACGTTTGATACGCAGTACACCGCCGTTACGGGCGCTGCGGAGATTATCGCGGCGATCCAGAGCTCCCCTGAGAAACTGCCGTTCATTGAAAGAACCGTCCACACGTCCATGATGAACGAGTAACCGATTCCGGAAGCGATTCCGAAAATGCACAGCGGAAGCGGTTTGCTTATCCATCCGTGTTTTACGAAGATGGCGGCGGCTGCTCCGATGAGACCCCAGCAGAGCATCTGGAAAGGCGTCCAGGGTCCCTGACCGAACCAGATGTTGGAGATAACAGCGGAGAGCGCTCCTATCATGAATCCCGCCTGAGGTCCGAGGTGACGTGCTGCAAGGGCGACTATCGCGGAAACCGGCTTGAAAAATGGAACAGGCGCGAAAATAAATCTTCCTGCGGCAGAAAATGCGGTCATTACCGCAATGAGCACAAGCTCGCCTGCGGAGGGAGCGCGTTTTTCAAACGACAGGAAGAATGGTATACAGCATAACACCGAAGCGGCGGCGCTCGCGAACCAGAATCCGCTTCCGCCGGAGAGAACGGCTCCGAGAATCGCGGCAGCCGTCAGCCCAGCCGCAGCAATGAGCGATACGACTTTTTTCACTGCTGGTGCCGTTTTTCTATGCCCGCAAGAATATCGTCAACTTCATAGCGCGACTTGTCCCTTGAGTCGTCATCCTCGGTTATAAGGTCGCTGCGGTTTTTGGAAGCGAGGATATCCGCGCTGCGGCGGCTTTCAGGTCTGGCGGTGCGGGAGGGCGCCGCTGCGAGGGCGTCCTCGAGGTCGATGATCGAACGGCTGGACTTTGCGGTCTGCTTTCCGGTGAGGTTCCTGCCTATCTGCGGAGCCTCCGACTGTGCAAAGAATGCGTCGGAGCGCTTCTTTTCGGGTTTCTTTATCACGGGTATCTCGGCGGTCTTGGTGTTGGAGACTGCCGCGGGTATCGCCGAAGCATCGGAAACTGGAGCTGGTTTCACAGCGGGAGCCACCGTATTGTCGATATAGCGCTTGGCTGCGACCGGCGCGGGGAGCGTCGGCTTTTCGGGAGCGGAAGCCGGCTTTTCAGCCGGGGCGGTAAACAGGGGAGGCTCCGGGCGCGGTTTTTCCGGCTTCTGACCGAATATGGGCGATGGAGCGTTCAGCAGTGAAAGTACGTCGGCGTCCGACATTCTGGGCGCTGAGCCGGTACTGGGTTCATCGTGCTGTTTTTTTGCAGAATCGAACGTGAAAAGCACGCTGTCTGCGCTTACGGACGGCTTTCCGCTTGGATTTCGCTTATATGAGGCTCCGCCGCTTTCGCCGACAGTTAACTGCGGCTGCGCGGGCCGGTCGTCCTGATTCTTGACCTGCGGGATAACTTCGGGGATCGGCTTTTCGTAGGTCTTGGCGCGGAGGACATCTAACAGTATCAGCAGGGCGCAGGGTATGACCGCCATGACGAGAACTCCCCAGGGCGTTCTTACGAATCTGATGAAGGCTCCGAGGAACGGACTGCACCAGCCTGCTTTTCCGATAAGGGCGTCCTCGCTGATTACGGTGCTGTCGCTGTTGTTCACGAGGTGGAGGTAGTACACGCCGTCGGTCATTTTGAAATCTGCGTAATACCCCATCGCAAGCGGCGCGTTCTTATCCTCGGGGTCGGTGGTGTAGAGTACCAGGTTTCCTTCCTCGAGGTCGTAGGGTGCGCAGGAAGTGGAGATAACGGCGCTTCCGGCAGGTATGCTGTCGTAATCGCTGCTGTCGCATATGAACAGGTTTAATCCGAAAACTCCCACAGTTCCCGCAGAACCGAACGCCGCCGCTGATATCACCATCAGCAGGAATATCACTCCAAGCAGCGAAGCGACTGTCAGTCCGATCACCCGCGCTATTTTTTTGCCCGAATTTATAAAAAACACCTCTTTTGCACTTGACAAATCTTGATTTTCAGTATATAATAATACAGTCATCATCTGTATGAGCGTCATATATATTTTTATTATATCATACACTCATGTAGAATGCAAGTGCTTTTGCAAATTTTTGCTGGTATAGCTCAGTTGGTAGAGCAGCGCATTCGTAATGCGCAGGTCGTGGGTTCGAGTCCCATTCCCAGCTCCATACGTTGGTTCCCGTCATGCGGCTCTGTTAGCTGTCTGGCGGGGATTTTTTATGCCGGAAACAATCCGAAAATCTGAGGTTTTGTCCTTCATTTGTCCTTTGGAACTCACTTCGGTTCACCATAAGCGCCTGTAAACGCTTAAGTCAATCATCCGTGAAGTTCATTACGGAAGCTATGACCTGTCCAGTCCTCGCCTGCGCTTCCTGGAAAGCATGGCAATAGATGTTGGTAGTCGTGCTGATGCTTGAATGACCTAATGCACTAGATACCGTGGCTGCGTCTACTCCCGCCTGTATAAGAACCGTAGCGTTGAAGTGCCGGAGCGAATGAATATCGCAGAAGCGTAAGCCATGATGTTCCGTAAAACTCTTGTGCCATTTATACGGCTGTCCTTTGAAAACAGGTTTCCCAAGCTCGGTTACGAATACGCGGTCGCTTTCGATCCATTTTGTTCCATACAGTCGTCGATTGTGTTCCTGCCAAGTTTTGAGTTTTCTTAACAGTTCAAATACAACGTCTGGAAGCTTGAGAGAACGTGTAGACCTTTGGGTTTTGGGGGTGTCTGTGAAATTGCCATCAGTCGGTGTGTAGTATGAAGTACGCCTGACGCTGATAACATTATTTTTCCAGTCAATGTCCTTCCATTCAAGCCCTAACAGTTCACCGCTTCTGAATCCGCTGTAAACCGCCAGAGTTATAAATGTCCGATAGTTAAGCGTCCCTTCTGTTTCAGCCAGCTTTAGAAGCTCTTTCATCTCATCGACAGTATATATCTGTTTTTCCTTTTTCGGACCTTTCGGAACAAATATATTAGTACAGGGATTACTTTCCAGCATTCCCTGCCTTAAAGCGTAACTGAACACATCTGAAAGATAGTTCAGGTGATGTATCACGCTTTTTCGGGCAAGCGGTTTGCCATTTTTCATATTCCTGCCCTTTGTTGAGAGATCGTCGATAAAAGCCTGAATGTGACCATGAGTGATTTTGTCAACCCTCATATGCCCGAATGTCTGCAAAACACGCTTTGATGTACACACCATTCGCTGATATGTTGTGTTTTTAAGATTTGTCCTTGCATACTCGGTCATCCATTTTTCAGCGAACTCGTCAAATTTGATATTGGACGGATAGACGCCTTTCTGACAAAGCTGTTCAAACATAACCGTCTGACGATTGAGTTCGTTTTCAACCTGTCTTGCCGTCATGCCGGGGGTGGGTTTCCATGTTTTGGTCCGCACTACCTGACGGTACTGCGAGTCATATCCGCTGCTGACCCGTATCTGATACGAATCGCCGCGTTTCCTTATTGTTGCCATAAGTTCTGATTACCTCCTGTATCAGACTTTATGACGTACTTTTCACAGAAACTATTTTATCATTTTTCGGTTTAATAGTCAAGCAGATGAAACAGTCTGTGTCATTATACGCCTTACAGCCTGTCAAAGTAGGCAAGCAGAGAATCTTTAGGAACAAGTATCCTTGCCCTACTGCTTTCTCCTACTCTTAATGCCTGTATTTCACCTTTGGCAATCAGAACGCGGATAGCATGAGCAGATACACCCTTAATTACCTCTGTGCATTCCTGTAAAGTGAGCATTTCACGCGGACCGTCCTTTACAGCTTTCTGTTCTTCCGGTGTGTCAACCATCTGGTCAAGCAGAAGGGATAACTGCGAAATAAGATAAGATTTCTGCTCTGAGGTCATATTGTTGTCCTCCTAACAGTTATAATAAGTACCATTGCCATAATCCGATTACCTCCAGTTTCAGACTTATGACGTGCGTTTCACAAGTAAAGTTTAGCACATTAAAGTCTAAAAGTCAAGATGGCAAAGCACAATCCCCTCACCATTTTATTGAATTTGAGCACAATTACCAATAAACCAGCAAAGATTTGTGCAAAATCACAGCAAAGAATCTAATAAAATAACCGAAGCGTAAAGGACGAGCAGAAATGCCCGTCCTTTTCTGCTTTGGCGTGTCAATGCAGACCCAGGTAGTACGCACCCTGGCATGGGACTTTCACCCCTGCCCATTCCTATGGGACAAGCCGTCGCCGGAAGTATCATTATAACTGTGTCCTCCGCGCTCTTTCCTTTAAGGAGCTCCCTATGCGTTTAGGGTTCCTGCGGACTGTCGGCAGGTGGCGGCATATCTGTTATTCTCGCGCGGTAGATTGGTGGTCACGGATAATGAGATACTCCGTCAGATCAACAGCAGGACGCTGTTAGGTGAATGCCCAAAGCGCGGCATGGACGCCGCGCATCATAGGCATTCACTCAGCAGCAGAATTTCATGGCACGTCTTTAAGGACATCAGTTTGTTGTTATCTGCATTGCTATTTAATTGTCAAGGAACTGAGCCGGAACTAAAGCGGTGTAACGTTTCCGGATAATGAGATTAGTCCGACTCTCCGAAAAGGAGTGGTTTTGTTTCCGCCGCTTATTTGTTCCTATATCTATTATAACACAAAATATAGTGGTTTTGTATGACAATATGTCGTAAGAATATGACACCTTGTAGGTTGAAAAACCATCGTAAATGTTATATACTAATCTCCGGGAAGGAGGTGTAAACATGGCGGTGTCTTATAAGAATAGGATTCGTTCCCTGCGAAAGAAACTTAAAATGACCCAGGAACAGATGGCAGAACAGCTCTTTATAGACCAGACCACGCTTTCCATGTATGAATGTGGAAACAGAGATATCCCAGTTAGTATTCTTATGGAATTATCGACGATTTATGGCGTTTCCGTGGATTATCTGCTCTGTAAAAGCGATTTTGCAGTTCTGGACGATGAGCTTGTCCGCACCCAGACAAAGGAGCTTATCGACAGTCTGAGCGCAGTGCAGGTGATTGAGGTCAAAGGATACATTCGCAGAATGATAGAGAGCAAATCTCAGGACGACTGATCCTTATAATCAAAAAGACACCTAGCCAAAAAGAAATTAAGACTTCCGATTTTTCGAAAGTCTTACTCATTATTCTCTTTGTTATCCGGAACGAACACCATGATGTCGTTCAGATTACAGTCTAATGTATTACACAGCTCATTGATCGTGAAAGTTGTTATTGCCTTGTTGTGCTTCATTCGATCAATAAGACCTTTGCTGACGCCGTAGCTGTTTATCAGCTTATATGTACTTATGCCATGTTCGGCAAGGTATGCCCAGAAAGGGTCGTAATTTATCATAATATCACCTATTTTATATTATAATGGGAAAAAAGTGTATTGCATATACCCGATAAATGGGGTATAATGATAGGTGTTACCAAGCGCAGCTAGCAGTAACCAAATCATGACAAAGTTGCCTATATCAAGATTGACACTTAACAGGAGGTACAAAAAATGTTCAAAGCAAGAACAGCGGACGGACGCAATAACATAACCGGCATCAAGATGAAAGAACTCCGCAAAGCGCTTAAAATCTCACAGCGAGAGCTTTCAGACAGATTGCAGGTCGTTGGTCTGGACATTGACAAAAATGCGGTCCAGCGCATAGAATCAGGTCAGCGGTTTGTAACCGATATCGAAATATTGGCTATTGCTAAATGTTTTAATGTGACAATCCATAATTTCCTTAATATCAACTGATAAAATATAGGCACAGCTTGAATCGACTGTGCCTTTTATATTGTTGAATGGGTCTGAAAAAAGAACTGTGTAAACACGAATAATACCGAAAATCACACCAATGCTAAACGAGGAAACGATGAAAGTCCAAGGGTGGAACCCCTCGCATACTATTAAGCAGCAAAAATCAAGTTCTTCATAATTTCCCATATGTCTGTTGTTGCTATAGTATGGAAAACCAAGCAGGCTTTTTATTACTAGATAAAGCCTGCTTGGTTGAAACCATTAAAACAAAAATCGATTTGTTCTGATGAACCGAAAAATGAATTGCAAAGTATTTTTATGCAGTTTACAACAAAAAGGGCTAGTTTTACACAAAAGAAAATATTTCTATGTGTGCAGACGAGCCACCCAACCGCATTAAAAGCTAGAATTTTCTGCAGCGTACTTTTTGGCATTCAACGTGATGATACCCTATTCTAAACTGAATTTTCAACAATTAAAGCGGTTGATCTTGACTCTCCTGACTGCGCCTGTGCAAAAAACAAGTTAATATTTTTAAGTGTAAGTGATTTATCCAAATAGTTGCTTTCAGAAAACAAGCCGATTTGTATATCCTGATAGTCGCAAACATTCCCAAGATATAGTGGGACAGTATCCATAGCAAATAGGTTCCCATCATTATTCCTTATACTTGTTGAAAAAGGAATAATACAGAAACCTTTTTCAATAATATCATGCTGATATGGATAAAATACCAAATCGCCGTAGCTTAAATTGGGATTATTACTGCACAAAGATAACTCACAATACAATTTTCCATAAAGCCGAATACAGCCATCAAAGTCAATTCGTTCAGAGTATAGAGAATAGGAATTGTCAATTATTTCGAAATACATTTCTGCATTTTTAACTGACAAATCACCGACTTCCTCACCAGTAAATGCTATTTTCCAACTGTTTATCAACGACTCAGCGTTAGAGACACTAACAGCAAAATTAGATGTATCACCATCGATATAGTAATTTTCAGGTATACCTATTACCGCAGCATCTTCAACCTTGTATAATCCACTGTCCATTTGCAATTTGGGCGTATATTGGTTAACAAGGTAGTCATCTATCGCTAAATTCCAATTCATGCAATAGAATTTGTTGCTGTCCGTATATATACCAACTGACTCCTGTGCGTCAGCCGCGTCGTTTGTAATATCCAGCGAAGCAGGGCGAATGATCTCATGAGTTTCTGAAAAATAACTGTCAATGATATTGGAGCTTTCAGACGTACCATTCTCATATCCTGAATTTTCACTGGTATACATATAATCCTTAGTATAGTTTGAATTTGTACGTTCTAAGCTTTCATCGCTTTCAAACGATGAATCGAGATAGCTGCTATTAAAAGTGTTGCACCCGGTAATCAAGTTAATAAACAGCACCAACAGGAAATAATATTTTCGCTTTAAGTTCATTCTACCCTCCAATACTAGGTGTATAACAACAAATAATTCCAAACCATCTTGAAAAATCCTCGTAGGAGATAGTATTTAGTTGAACAATACAGCTACTTGGAGTTGATACATTAAGATACCCCCTAAAATTACAATGATAAATGGTAACATTTTCTTCACTATGCGAGACAACTATAAATGAATGACCCATTGAAGAACTTCTAAAATATGAGCAGCTTGGAACATCTCTCATAAATTCTCTTGCTTTATCAACATTGCTTAAATCTATGGAATCAGTCCAAGGTCCTCGTTTTTTACCGGTAACACGCTCAAAAACATACTTTGCAAATGCTTCACATTGTATTGAATTGTCATAGGAAAAACATGTGCAACCTCCGTCTATACCTGTTGTCCAGTCACAGAACCTATGACAAGCACACGCTTCACCAGTTGTAGAAGCATATTTTTCATTAGGGTATTCATTTTTTTCTATTGCAGTAACAGATGAATAAAAAGATGATTAAGAAAATCAAAATCTTTTTCTTTGCAAATTATATACCCCCAAACGCCATAGGAATCGCCAGAATTAACCTTGATCCAATACTCACCATTAGCATAAATCAATGCACTTGCACGATATTGGAAGTACTGGTCAACTGCTTTAGCAGTGAATGCTTCTCCGCAGCTTGTGTTCGGGTAACCATAAGCTACTGTTCCAACAGGAATATCAATAATATCACCATTCAATGATGAAACATAGTATGATTTTCCGTAAATATTGGTACTATTCACTCTGTCATAGTCGCAGATACCACTATTGGAATAATCAGATGCAAATGGATCAGTTTTCAATTCGAAAACATAAGAGTGTCTGGAATAATCAAATTTCTTTAACAGCACTTCAAGCCCGTCAACTAACCCGTCACCGTCAGTATCGTTTTTAAATGGATCAGTAAAAATAACTTTACCATTAGAAAGGGTCATACCATTCTTTTCAAACACATCATATAATCCATCGCCATCATTATCAACGGTAGATATACCAGAGAACAGGTATATATCTTCATAGGCCTCAATCAATTCGTCTACATTTGTTGCGGTATACACTGTTCCAGTTCCTGCATCGCTCAATGTGCGAAGGGAATTAAACTTAGACCCATAACCTACCGTATGAAAAATAACCCCACTACTTGATATTAAATTCAAGGTATGTGTTGTTATTTTATCTAAAGGCTCTCCGTCAGACATAAAAATTGCTATCTTGGTGTTGGAGCTGCTCATATCAAAAGCATCAATAGTTTGTTTTACTGCCTGGTTATAGTAAGTCCCACCCGTACCTTTCAAACCTTTCAGTGCTGATAATAAAAGTTCCTTATCACCTGTCAATCCCTGACGAGTAACTGCACTATTATTAAATGTGACAATAGCAATACGGTCTCCATCGCGCATGGTGCTGATATAATTCTGAGCCGCTTTTACAACCTGAGAAATGCGCGAATAAGTCATGCTTTGCGAAAGGTCAATTGTAATTACCGTGTCAACAGCCGAATATTCTTCGCCGTTTCTATAATCCAGAGCATTTCTCCATGCGTTAAACCATGCTAAGCTATCAACGATCATATATTTGCTAAAATGTGTTGTCACAATGCTGGCAGTAGAGTTCTCCTCATCAAGAACAGTTTCCAGTTCAACAAATTCATCGTCTTCCTCATTATACCACAGGAAAAGAAGATTGTCAAACTCTGTTTCACCTAATTTGCTCTTGTCGATAGAGAATGTCAGAGTTGCGGTATCAAACTCAGATGTTGTTTCAATCTCAAACGGCTCGCCGACAAGTCCTACCACCTCGGAACACAGATAATCAACGCCCATAATGCTTTCAATAGTTGTAGTGCGATTAATATTTCCTGTGCACTCCATGTCTACAACAACTTCTGTAACGGCACAGTCTTCATTCTTGACCTTGTGCGTGAATGACTGCTGAAACTTCTCCTTGCTGTCAATAACACCATCACCGTCAGTGTCCTGTACCAGCGGATCTGTACCAAGAATGATTTCATCACCATCTGATTTCATCACCATCTTCAAGGCCATCGCCGTCAGTATCAGCAACAAGCGGATCTGTTCCGTAATTTTTTACTTCATCACCATCGGAAAGTCCATCGTTATCTGAATCGTTTGAATAAGGATAAGTATTATTTAGGAATTCTTCAAGATTAGTCAGACCATCATCGTCAAAGTCCTCATCTCCATCATTCACGCCGTTCCCATCGCTGTCAGACTTTGTAGGGTCAGTATATGTACCAAACACCTCATAATAATCATTCAGCCCGTCGCCGTCTGTATCGGTATTGGATGGGTCACTGCTAAGATATTCCTCTATGGAATCGGGCAGACCGTCACCATCAGTGTCAGCAAGTTTCTCCCAGTTATCAAAATCCTCAAAGAAATCCGGCAGACCGTTCTCGTTTTCGTCCTTCATGTACTGCCACTCATCTTTGGGAATATTAAGCGGCTCGGAAACGGTTCCGACAAAATCTGCGGCATTAGAACTGTAATTAGCATTGACGCTTGGGCAGTCAAATGTTATGCTGTCGGCAATAATGACAACATTATTAAGATTAAGGTTCATTGCCTTGACTTCAACGCTGCCGAACGGAGCGTATACTAAACCGTTCAGATTAACGTTTGTGCTGTCAATGACATATCTCCATACTTTGAAAAAATTACGGAGTCGTTTGTATTCTTAACCTCGCCGTTAAGTGTTATATCTTCAAATGCTTTCAGGCTGTATTTATTTTGATGTTTCCTGTAAGTGCTGCGTCACCGTACACTTCAATCGGCTCGTTAATGTTGATGTTCATTTCATCAAGGACGTAATCTTCTGAATGCTCCTCAACATTTCCGCCGTAAAAGTACTTGGAATCAATCTTGTCGAAAATGTATATCATGTCAAGACCGGCATTTTCCGTTTTAATGCCGTTGATGTTCATGTTTCCACTTGATGAAATTGTTCCGTTAGTCGCAACATTGCCATTTACGCAAAAATTACCGGAGTTGACCGTAATTGAACCATCTTCATTTGAAGCCGCAAATAACGTGTAAGGGTATTTTTCTGTTGCTGCAGCCATTGCGGGCATAACAGGAATCGCTGATACCGTTATGGCAGCGGCAGCAACGCCGGAAACAAGGCGCTTGATTCTTGCTGCAAAAATATTTTTCATGTTTACCTCCACTGATATTAGCCGTGGGTTTCGTTGACGCGAAACCCACAACTACACTTTTCATAATTACCGTCTTGTTCAGATATCCTTACTGAACTTGTTCATAGATTCAGGCATCTTAGGTGATTAAACCAGAAAACACACGCAGAATTAACTGTTGATATGCCAATAGCCAGTGCCAGAGCAGCTACAGATGAACTGAGCTTAAAAATGATGTTGCTAATCTTTTTCATTGTATTTCCTCCTCCCTTTAATAAAATTGTATAAGACAGCCGGCTCGCTCGGCTGACAGAAATAAACGGCGCATGCACTATTTGAAATAGCTGTCAAAGTAAGCAATACGACACCGGCAATCGCCACCATAATTAACATCTTATCCGTATCGTTTTTTCTTCGCATATACTTCACCTATATTGTTGCAGGAATCTACAAATATTTCAATATAATTTACACAAGATGTTATTTTTGTGTTCCAAGATGCATTTCTTTGACTTTCTTTTCAATAACTGCGGCAAGCATGGAACCGCTTGCTGTCAGCATTCCAAATGAAACGCACACCATTATCAGTCTAAAGTCAAGTATGAACAGAACCATTACACTAACGGAGGATATCCCAGCCAGAACTATACTGTTCTTCCTGAGCCTTGTTTTTCCCTTTTCGGTTATAGGCTTATTTTCGTGTTCTAAAGGAGCAAAACGCAATATCATTATAATTGAGAAAACAACCGCCGCCAAAGATACTATGGGATACTCTTCAATATGTACAAATTTGATAAATACAATAAAAATACCGAGCACTGCTGCTAAAATGGAGCAGCAGCCCAGATGTGTTTTGGCATGAAAGCCCCCTGCGGATTTCCTAAGAAAAATAAAAACAACCAGAAAACATATGCACTGCCACAAAGTCCTGCTGAATAAGGCAAGAACAAGTGCTATTACGCCGTTAAGCAAAGTTGAAATCAACAGCTCCAGACCGTATTCGTACACTTGCTCATTTTCGCTTTCAATGACCCTGCTGTGAACAAAAAAAGACGCTATCCTTTTTGAAAGCTGAGCGATCATAATATCACCTCAACTAAAAGGATAGCGTATAGCAGTTTGTTTTACAACAGATTTTGCACAAGATGTCGATTTAATGTTCCAAGATGTATTTATCAGAAATTCGTGAGCAGGAAGAATTATTTATTAAGCACGATTTTTATTGAGAAATATCCATTATCGTAATTGCAGGTAAAAAAACCGTTCATGCTTGCAACGGTCTGTTTTATACTTTGCATTCCAATTCCGTGTGCAGACTTATTTTTCTTTGAAGTGATAAGATTGTTTACATCAACCGGAAGCGATGTGTTTTCAATTTCGATTATCAGCTTATTGTCAAGCTGATACATGGCAATGCAGATATATTTTTCATCCGCTTCTGTACGCTCGCAGGCTTCAACAGCATTATCAAGGGCGTTACCGAGAATACGGCATATTCCAATTGTGTCGAAATTGACGCTGTTGACCTTGATTTTTGTTATAAATTCAATATTATGGCTTCTGGCATAATCGCCTTTCAGATTTATGATTGAATCCACAGCGGAATTGCCCGTGTAACAAACCGAAGCAGACCTTTCCACCTCCTTGTGAAGCTGATTAATGTATTTCCGCGCTTCGTCATATTTGTTGTCTTTTATCAGGTCGTTCAGGACGTTCACCTGGTTTTTCAGGTCATGCTTTATATTCCGGATCTCAGCATAAGAGTCTGCGATTGCACGATAGTTTTCATTTTCACGTTCCATAACCTGTTCGAGAGCCGCAAGCCGTATCTGTTTATCATAGCTTTCAAAATAATTGAATAATGAAAAATTAAGATATAATACACCGCAAACCGAGATTATATAGCCAGCCATTACATTGTTGTCGCTGCTGTGAGCAGGAAAAATCTGATTGAGGATCACGGCGCTCAAAAAAGGCATTAAAATAATAAGCACCCAATATTTGAGCGGGAGACTTTTGACTTTGTTTTTATAAATGCGGCAGGAATATACAACGAGCCAGAAATCATATATTTTTGTTCCGACCATTCCTAGAATTCTTCCCATATTTGAGTTGAGCAGTTCGGTCGGGTCGCCATATCCCATTACCGAAAGAATGCCTGCAAACAGCGTTTCAGAAATAAAGAAGATCAGCAGGAAATACACAGCCGAAAAGAATTTTAGCGTATATGAACCGATATACAAAATCGAAACGATCGACAGTAATATAATAAATGTTATTCCGATCCTTATGTACGGCGAATCAACATTCAGAGTTGAAACCAGCAGAACAGCCAGTGCAGCGGAATAGCCTGTGAAATACGCAACGCCAGAACTATATTTTGCCGCAAAGATACGATGAAAGAAAAATGCAATTATCAGCATTTCAGCAACAGAGTTTACTATTTCAATGACATCATAAACCAATATATTTTCCATGTCAGCACCTTGCCGTCAAGAATGAAACAAAACGGTCGGTTACAATATGGCGCTGATTTCGGCTAAGAGGTATCACGTCACCGTTTTTCATAAAAATGCCAGTTGGTTTTAGCGTGTCTACCCACTCCAGGTTGACGTAATAGCTTTTGTGCGGCTTGATGAAATTAACAAGCCGTTCGTCTTTTTCTATTTCCGATAGTTTCCCATTGAATTGATATTCCTTTTTAATGGTATGCAGAACAACAGTACGCTTGAATATCTCGAAATACAGAATATCACTTACCAATATATTGACTATTTCATTTGACGCCTGAACTGGGAATGTAATATGCGACTGATGATACTCGTCAAATATTGATTTAAGCTGGTTTATAAACATGTGTTCAGGTTGATTTTTAAGTATATATCTGAAAGCGTTTACTTCATATCCTAATGTCGCAAACTCCTGATGGCTTGTAAGAAATGCTAATATCACGGATTTGTCAATTTTGCGTATTTCTTCAGCAACCTCTAGTCCGGTAATCCCGCACATTTCAATATCCAGTATGATAACATCAAAGAACTGCGGTTTGAATTGCAAAAGGAATTGTTCTCCGCTTTCATATTCATAAATACTCAGCTTGTCAGGGTTTGAGTATATCTTGTTTATAAGAAATTTGACATTCTGTAAAAAGCTGTTGTCATCATCACATATTGCTATTTTCATAAAAATCACCGCCATTTATGTATAATTATTTACATTTATTATAACGCGATTCCAATAAAAAAGCAAGATCTTTACGACAAAAACTGCTGCTAGCTGTTAGAAATCACCTCCACGGCAGATTATCCTGTTTATATTCCTCCGAGCTGAGTTCCAATGCCTTGACCACCTGATTAAACATAAACTGCCTATAAGCTGCAGCAAGCACCTCTTTGCGTTTTTCATCGCCGAGGTCAACATAATTCTCCCAATCATTTTCCGAACCGGTGAACTTTTCAAAACATCGGAACAGCGAACCGAGTATACTGGACGCTTCATCTTCTCCGCTGTAAAACGCATAATCCTCGCAAAGCTCCTTGAACAAATGATTGATTACTGACAACTTTTCGTAGTCCCTGTTCTCCACAAGCTCCGACAAATACTCCGCCGCCTGGTCGGACAATCCTGTGAAATCGCACACGGTTTTCAGCTTTCCTTTCCGGTCGGTCGTGTTCGTTCTGCCGATAAGGTAGTCGGCGCTTACATTCAGTACATTCGCGATCCTCGCAAGAATTTCTATGTCGGGCATTCGCTTGTCATTCTCATAATAACCCAACGTACTTTTGGATATACCCACCATATCTGCAAACTGCTCGATGGTGCAGCCATGCTCCTTGCGAAGCTCTTTCAATCTTTTTCCAAACACCTGTTCGCAGGTGTTTTTTGTTTCCGGTA
>OGDS01001473.1_pt1 | contig 17637 bp, 13 predicted proteins | sample 1570351 | NCBI WGS metagenome assembly OGDS01 (sample SAMEA2581974, study PRJEB24529) | metagenome | biome: Human gut stool | place: China | collected 2011
TGCAGGACGCGCCGATGTGGTCCACCAGCATGGTGATGCAGGCAATGGTTTTAAGGGCGGTGCCGCTGAAGCTGCAGCGCGGGGAAAGTGCGGTCATAAAAAACACCTCGGTCAGTTTGTAAAAAATCGTTATAAGAACTATAACGGCGGAAAGGTGGCATTTCCTGCGTCTGCTGCGGCAAAATCTGCACAGAGCGTGCACAAATCAGCCCAAAATGCTTGACAGGACGGACGCGGGATAGTAAAATCAAGAAGATAATTGAACTATCTCAAACCAAAGATGAAAAAGATTCACAGAGGATCGAGCGTCTCCGAACCAGATCAGACCGGAAGGAGGCATTGGGAATGACGCTGTTTTCTTATGAGATTTTCGACGCAGTTGCACGGCAGGGCAGCTTTAACAAGGCGGCTCAGCAGCTGCATCTGACTCCCTCGGCCATCAGCCACGCCATCGCCGTGATGGAGGCCGAGCTGGGCTTTACCTTATTCAATCGCGGCAAAAACGGCGTTACCATGACCAGCTACGGCGCTTCGCTGTACCCCTCCATCCGTGCGGTGCTGAACAGCGACGAGGCCCTGCAGCAGAGCATTGCCCGCCTGAACGGCCTGGAAAAAGGCAAGGTCAAGCTGGGTGCCTTCAACTCGATCTGCTCCGGTCTGCTGCCCAGCATCCTCAAGGGCTTTATGGCCCACTACCCCCAGATCGAGGTCGAGGTCTACCAGGGCACCTACGACGATGTCAAGGAGTGGCTGCGCACCGGTCAGGTGGACATCGCCTTCCTCTCCAACAACTGCCGGGAGGAGTTTGTTCTGACCGAGCTATTCCACGAGCCGCTGCTCTGCATCACCCCCATGGACTGGCCCGAGCCGCCCAACGGCGTGATGACCCCCGCCCTGATGAACGGGCAGAACTTTGTGGTGCAGTGGGATGCCACCGACGCGGAGATGCGTCAGTTCCTCAAGAAGTATTCCATCTCCACGGAGCGCCGCTGCCATGTCATCGATGACCAGTCGAACATTGCCATGGTCGAGGCGGGCCTGGGCATTTCCATCATGCCCCGGATGCTGCTGCGCAACTGCACGGCAGCGGTCAAGATCTACCCCATCGAGCCCGAAGAGGACCGCGTGGTGGGTCTGGCCGTCCAGCGTCCCACCGCCATGGCTCCCGCCGTGGAGCAGATGTTCCACCACATCGTGGAGTGCTGCAAGGATCTGGACTGAACAACAGTGTAACATAACGGGCCGGTGTGCGCAACACCGGCCCGTTTTTTGCCGCCCGGAAAACTTTGGATTGTATCCCCGCCCGGGATACGGTATACTAAGAAAAAATCCATTCTGGTTTTTGAGGGGAAAAATTATGGATCGAAGAAGTTTTTGCAAGGTGCTGGGGTTTGCGGCCGGCAGCACTCTGCTGCCCGGGCTGATGGTCCAGGCCGCCGGGCAGGGCTCCGTGGGCCATGCAGTACCGGATGGCCGCTACGCCATTGGCATCCGCAGCGACCTGAGCGGCTGTGACCTGACCCACACGTTCTATTACTCCGACAGCTTTTTCACCCACCCGGCCACCCAATATGACCACCAGCTGGCACTGGCAACGCTGGGTCTGGTCTGCGCTGCGGCCAACACCATAGCCAGCGATGCGGAATACTGGGTCAACGGCTCTGTGGGGCGGGAAGCCCACATTGCCGCCGCCTACGAGACCCTGGGCTTCGGGGACGCGCTGTTCTGCAACTACGACCTCGACACCGGCCGGGCCGGGGACTTTGTGGGCTATTCGCTGGCCCGCAAGACCCTGACCCTGAACGGCCAGCGCACCACCCTTGTGGCGCTTATCCTGCGGGGCGGCGGCTACGGCGGCGAGTGGGCCAGCAACTTCCACATGGGCGATACCAGCGCGCACACCGGCTTTGTCACGCCCGTGGCGGCGGTGTTTGCGTCCCTCAAGGCCTATCTGGCCCGGGCCGGGCAGAGCGGTGCCTTCAAGCTCTGGCTGGGCGGCTACAGCCGCGGCTCCATCATTGCAAATCTGCTGGCGGCAAAGATTGCCCGGGAGCTGCCCCAGCTGGGGCGGGAGAACATCTATGCCTACGGCTTTGCGGTGCCTGCGGCCCTGACTGCCGCCGACCGGCCTGACCTGCAGCAGGATTTCGATGCCAACCACGCCCCGGACGGCACCCTGCTGGAAAGCTGGCCCGAGAGCAACATCTTCAGCATCATTTCCAGCGGCGATGCGGTGGCCCGGGTGCTGCCCGCTGCCTGGGGCTACCACCGCAACGGCTGCGACCGCTTTCTGCCCGCCACCCGGAATGCCGAAGAACTGGCCGACCTGGACGCGCTGGGGGCGGAATTCGGCCCCACACCGCTGGTGGTCAGCAGCCTTGCCACCGCCGAGGACACCAGTGCCCTCATCGACATCGTGGCCAAGTTCTGCGTTTCCCGGGAAAATTTCCACCAGAAGTACGAAACCGCCATCATGGACATGATCCAGTGTGCCTTTATCCGCTCCGAAAAAGAGGTGGTCGATGGCTACATCCTCAGCGACGGTGAGATCGTGGAGCGGCTGCAGAGCCTTTCCCACATGAAAGAGATCGATTACTGGCAGATCGTGGGCAGCGTCTGGGCCGCCTCCACCATGAGCCGCCCCATCCTTGAGCGGTACGGCCAGAACGTGCCCCTGCTGGCCCGGCAGATCCTGATCCCGGTGCTGGCGGTCGGCCTGTGCTACGGCATCGAAACCGATGTGGTGCAGATGGTGGCCCAGTACATCATCCGCCTGCTCACCGCCCGGGGCGAGCTGGACAGCGTTCTGCGCGCGGCGTTCTGCCACCACCCGGAAAACTACATTTCCCTGATGGAATACTACACCCCCGAGGAGCACGGCATGGAGCCCTTTACCAGAAGATGATTCACTTTTCTTCACCTTTCGCCTGAAATCTCTCCACCGGTGAAACGCCTGCGATTCGTTGAAATCCCGTTTCTTCTATGTTACACTTGAGTTTATCAATTGGAAAAGAGGAAAAAAACATGGAAACTCACCACAAGCGCAGCGCGTTTTCCGGCAAACTCGGATTCGTGCTGTCCGCCGCCGGTGCGTCGGTCGGGTTGGGCAATATCTGGCGCTTCCCGTATCTGGCCGCAAAATACGGCGGCGGCATTTTTCTGCTCATCTACATCCTGCTGGCTGTCACCTTTGGCTACACCATGATCATTGCCGAAACGGCGCTGGGCCGGATGACCCGCAAGAGCCCGGTGGGCGCTTACAGCCATTTTGGCAAGGGGAAGGGGCTGGCGTTCGGCGGCTGGATCAACGCCGTCATCCCCATCCTGATCGTCCCCTATTATTCGGTCATCGGCGGCTGGGTCATCCACTATCTGGCCCAGTATCTTACCGGCCATGGCAGCGCGCTGGCATCGGACGGGTATTTCTCCGGCTTCATCTCCAACGGTCTGCTGGCCGAGATCTCGTTCCTGCTGTTCGCCTTTATCACGCTGGGCATCATCTTTGCGGGCGTGCGCAACGGCGTGGAGCGCGTTTCCAAGGTGATGATGCCGGTGCTGGTGGTGCTCTCGGTGGTCATTGCCGTCTACTCGGTCACCCGGCCCGGCGCACTGGCAGGCGTGAAGTATTTTCTGGTGCCCAACCCGGCCAACTTCTCGTGGATGACGGTGGTTTCCGCCATGGGGCAGATGTTCTACTCCCTCTCCATTGCCATGGGCATCCTGGTGACCTTTGGCTCCTACATGAAAAAGAACGTGTCCATTGAGCAGTCCACGGAAAACGTGGAGATCTTCGACACCGCCATTGCCATCATGGCGGGCCTGATGATCATTCCCGCCGTGTTCGCTTTTTCGGGCGGCGACCCTGACACCCTGCAGGCGGGCCCGGCCCTGATGTTCATTACCATCCCCAAGGTCTTTGCCAGCATGGGCATGGGCACTGCCGTAGGTGTGCTCTTCTTTGTGCTGGTGCTGTTCGCGGCCCTCACCAGCTCCATTGCCCTGACCGAGAGTGCTGTTTCTACCTTTGAGGACGAGCTGGGCTGGGACCGCACCCGCTCCACCATCCTCATCGGCTGCATTATGATCACACTGGGCAGCCTTTCCGCGCTGGGCTACGGCCCCCTTGCCAGTGTGACCGTGTTCGGGATGCAGTTCCTCGATTTCTTCGACTTCCTGACCAACTCGGTGATGATGCCCATTGCGGCCATTGCCACCTGCCTGCTGGTCTCCCGGATCGTCGGTGTGGAAAAGATCGAGGAAGAGGTCACACGGGAAGGTCAGCCCTTCCGCCGCAAACCGGTGTTCAACTTTATGCTCCGGTATCTCTGCCCCATCTTCGCGGCTATCATCCTGGCCAGCTCGGTCGCCAACGCACTGGGCTGGATCGCGATGTGACCCTGTTTTCTGCACGCAAAAAGCCCCCGGCCTGTATCCTCACAGGCCGGGGGCTTTTCGATCACTCTTTTTCAAACACAAGGAAGCGGAACGCGATGTCCGTGGTCAGCTCGGGCAGGGCGGCCAGGCGGGCTGCGCCATCTCGCGGCGTTTTCCAATAATAGGGGGTCATGGCGAACAGCGCCTCCAGCTGCCCGGCAGGCACCGTGATGCTGCCCGAGACTTCCCGCTCCTCGATGGGACGGAAGCCCTCATAGGCCACCTCCTGCACCGGATTTTTATAGGGCGTGTCGTAGAGGACAGCCTTCATCTGGTAGAGGTGTTCCGCACCGGGCACAACATAGATCATCCGTCCGCCCGGGCGCAGCACACGCCGGAACTCTTCCTGTGCAAAGGGCGAGAAGCAGTTGAGCAGCAGGTCGGCCCATCCGGTGCGGACAGGCTGGGCAAAACTGGATGCCACCGCGTATTTTGCGGCAGGCAGTGCCTTTGCGGCCAGACGCACCGCAGGCTTTGCGATATCAAAGCCCGCCAGCTGCACCGGCCGGCCCGCCTGCGCAAAGGCCTGTGCAATGCAGCGGTCGTACCAGCCCTCGCCGCAGCCCGCATCCAGCAGGTGGAGCGGCATATCTGCCCCGGCGGCAGCGCCGTACGCAAGGCACAGCTCCCCCAGCGCCCGGCCGAAGATGCCGTAATACCCGGCGTTCAGGAAGGCACGGCGGGCGGCGACCATCTCTTTGCTGTCGCCCGGGGCCTTGGTTCGCATACTCTGCACCGGCAGTAGGTGCCAGTACCCCTCTTTCGCCCGGTCAAAGCTGTGGTTCCTGCCGCATTTCAGGGCAGTGTCCCCGGTCAGGGGTTCGCCGCAGAGCGGGCACTGCCAGGGGGCAAACGGCTCAGGTTTCATCGGTGTGATCCTCGATGGGTGCGGTGGCACCGCCGTGGGCGGTCATATACTCTTCAAAGTTGGTGAACTTCTGCTGGGGCGGGCGGCGGCTGATCAGCATCAGGCCCGGGTCCTCGTCCCGTGCGGGGGCGGTGTTCCGGCTGCGGCCGCGGGGTGCCTCGCTCTTGGCGGGGCGGGCCGGGCGGCTGCTCTGCACTGCATTGCGGTTACTGCGGCTGCCCTGCTGGCTCTGGCTGTTCTGGGCCGGGCGGGCATTGCGGCTGTTCCGTTCTGCCCGCTGCTCGGTGCGCGGATCATTGCGGTCGGTGTGCTGCTCGGCACGGGCAGGCTGACTGCCGCGCTGACGCTGGCCATTCTGGGCCGGAGCAGTCTGCTTTGCAGCAGGCTGCGCAGCCGGAGCCTTTTTGACCGGGCGCAGAGGAGTAGCCTCCGGGGCGCTCACAAAGTGGGGGTCGAATTTGGGCTGGGCGTTGCTGCCGCGGTTGGCCGGCTGCGGGGCATTGCCCTCGCGGCGGGTGCGGCTGTTATTGGAGCGGCGGTTCTCACTGCGGCCGCCGGAAGTGCGCTTCTGGTTTTCCTCCATGGATGTTCCTTCTTTCGGTTCGGTATTCTTGGGGCTGGGCTGTTTTGCAGCCGCTTTTTCCTTCTTGGGGGCAGCGGGCTTTTCGGCCTTGGCTGCCTTTTCTGCTTTGGCGGGCTTCTCTGCCTTCACGGGCTGCTCTGCTTCCGTCTTGGGCTTTTTGCCCCGCACCGGGGGCGCAGCCTTGACAGGGGCGGGCACGCCGTCCCAGGGATGGCCGGAGACGACCGGGATCTGGCGGCGGTTCAGCTTTTCGATCCCGGCCAGATATTCCTTTTCCTCCGGGGCGCAGAAGCTGACGGCAGTGCCGTCGGCACCGGCACGGGCCGTGCGGCCAATGCGGTGGACGTAGGTCTCGGGCACCTCGGGCAGGTCGTAGTTGAACACATGAGACAGCTCGCTGATGTCAATGCCGCGGGCGGCGATATCGGTCGCCACCAGCACCCGGGTCTTGCCCGCCTTGAAGTCCTCCAGCGCCGTCACACGGGCGGTCTGGCTCTTGTTGCCGTGGATGGCGGCAGCGGGGATGCCCTGCTTGTTCAGATCTTTTGCAATTTTATCGGCTCCGTGCTTGGTGCGGCTGAACACCAGCGCGTTCACCACCTCAGGCTTCAGGTTTTTGATGAGCCAGGGCAGCAGGAACTTCTTGTTGCCCTTCTCCACAAAATACAGGCTCTGCTGGATGCGGTCCACCGTGCTGGACACCGGGTCTACCTTGACAAAGGCCGGGTCGTGCAGGATGCCTGCGGCCAGCTGCTCGATCTCCTTGGGCATGGTGGCGCTGAACATCAGGTTCTGGCGCTGCCTGGGCAGCTTGGCGATCACCTTTTTCACGTCGTGGACAAAGCCCATATCCAGCATCCGGTCGGCTTCGTCCAGAACAAAGATCTCAATGTTGGAAAGGTCCAGCAGCCCCTGCCCCACCAGGTCGTTCAAGCGGCCCGGGCAGGCAATGAGGATGTCCACACCCTTTTTCAGGGCCGCAACCTGCGGAGCCTGACCCACACCGCCAAAGATGACGGTACTGCGCAGGGTCAGATACCTGCCGTAGGCCTCAAAGCTCTCGCCGATCTGCAAAGCCAGCTCCCGGGTGGGGGTCAGGATCAGGGCGCGGATGGCACCCTTTTTGCGGGGTGCGCTGGCAGTCAGGCGGTCGAGCATGGGCAGCGCAAAGGCAGCCGTCTTGCCGGTACCCGTCTGGGCGCAGCCCATCAAGTCCCTCCCGGCCAGCACCGGCGGAATGGCCGCCGCCTGAATGGGCGAGGGGGATTCATAGCCCGCCTGTGCCACAGCACGCAGCACAGGCGCGGAAAGATTCAGTTCGTTAAATGTCATTCTTCACCTAAAATGTTTCTGCATTCCATATAATAGCGCTTTTCCTCTGCGTGCCCCATGCTGAAGGTCTTGCGGGGCAGCATACCGCCCATAACGATGCCCTTGAACAGGTCGCTCTTCTCAAAGGGCGGCATCAGGAAAGCCACACCTCCCTGCCTGCACAGGGCGCGGACAGCGGGCTCATCGTGGACATAATCCACCCGGGCCTCGATGTGGCGGGCCATGAAATACTCAATGAATGCGTCAATGGTGCCCACGGTCAGCGGGGCAACGGGATGTTCAAAGCTGAGCACATTGGCCACATGGGGGCCTGCCAGCGTAAAGGACTGCTGTTTTGCATCGCCGAAGCAGATGCCTGCCGCGTGGGAATCGCTCCACGCGATGAGGGCCAGCAGCACGGCACCGCAGTCCACATTGAAAAGGACACGGTGGATGGGCTCGATCTCAATGGCCGGAGAGTGGACATTGCAGACCTCAGCCAGGCACCAGCGGGCCGGGTGGGTCAGCTGCTGCTCCGGGGTCAGGGTCTTTTTCAGCTCCTCCCAGCAGGCCTTGGCGGAAGCCAGCGAATGATTGCCGTCGCCCACGGCCAGCGTCAGGGGCGCGCCGCCCTTTGCCTGGGGATACCGGGCATCAAAGGCCTCCTGGCTGCCCAGAGCGTTCAGGGCGCTGTCGATCTGGGCCAGCAGGGCGGGATCTTCCACTGCCCAGCCGGCAATGTGGCCGCCGTTCAGCATCAGATCGCCCTCGTAGACCTTGCGCAGCTGCTCCTTCTTCTCGCCGATGGGCTCGATGAGGGTGCAGCCGGGGTCATCGGCCAGCATCATAATATGGGGCGTTTCCAGCCTTGCCCCCCGGCGCACCGCCATGCGGGGCGGGATGCGGCTTTCCACCGTGTGCTCACTGGGGCGGATGGCAGGCACCGCACCCTCGGCATAGCTGTATGCCTCCAGGTCGATCCTGCCCACAAGGCCCTGCCGCACCCGACCGCTCTGCTCAGTGCGCTCCACATAAATGAAGCCGTCCACCGCGCGGGTCAGCACGTTCCGGGCGTAATCGTCCATGGCCGCATGGATGGCACCGATCCTTGCATTCACGTCATCTTCTTCCAGATAGACCTCCGGCAGGATCAGGTTCAGTGCGCTGGGGCCGCCTGCAGCGGCCTGCGCCGCCTTTTCCCAGTAGGAGCGGTCACTGGTGAACTGGTCGCAGGCCACACAGCCCCACTGCCCCACCGGGATCTGTTCCGACGGCAGCAGGATGTGCGCCGGGGAAAAACAGGATGTTTTGTTCATAATACTTTCCTCCCTCTCACAAAAACGCAGGGATCACTCAAAATAGCTGGCGGCATCGTCCCGGATGACCAGATGCTCCACACCTGTCTCGGTCAGGGTGAGGATCAGTTCCTCTCGGGCCGCTGCATCCAGCGTAGAGGAGGACGGAACCTTCACCAGCAGGTTCTTCACGCCCAGCTGAGCCGCAGGGGCACCCAGCTGGCTGGAGGATCCGGTCGCCTCGGCCAGCGAATAACCGTACCAGAGCGTCACCGTATCCCCGAAGCGGGCCTGCCAGGCAGCGATATCCGCAGTCAGCTGCCCGGCACGGTCCACACCGTTGGTGGCACCATAATCCTGCTTGGCGCTGGCGGACGAGGGGAACCGGACATTTTCCAGCAGCACCTGATCAAACCCGTCGGCGTGCACCTCGGCGATCAGATCACCGATATACTGCACGGTCTCTGCAGCGTAGGGGTTCAGCCAGGGGTTGCCTCCGGCGGAAGCCTTGTTGTCCAGCCAGAGGTACTCCTGCCCCTGATACCGGATGGCCAGAGCGCGGTCGGCCCGGGCACCGGCAGGGTCACGGAAGGCATTCAGCGCGGCCACCGGCACCAGCCCCTCTTCCTTGAAGATGGATGTCACACTCGTCAGCTCGACCTGCGTGGGGGCTGCATTGGCGGCACCCACCGCCGTCTGGGAGGCGTAATACACCTGCCCGGCGGTGTCCTTCAGGGTCAGGATGGCATAGGTCATGCCCTGTGCCTTGAGCTGCCGGGCGGCGGAGCGGATGGCGGCCTCGTCGGTCAGGGTGGCCACATCCACCTCTGCCCACAGGCCCGTCACAATATCAGTGCCCTTGACCTCGGGCTCCGGCTCCTTTTCCGGCACCGAGGAAGCTGCCGGTTCGCTGGCAGCGGTGCTCTGCGCCCCGGAGGATGCACTCTCGCTGACGGCACTGGATGCGGAAAGGTCACGATCCCGCACCACGGTATACCAGGTGTGGGTGGCCCAGTCCAGCACATGGGGCGCGGCCACCCAGGCCGCTGCCAGCACAGCCACCACCAGCACCGCAATGCCGATGCCCTTTTTCAGCCGCATCTCACGGGTGTAAAAGCTGCGCCGGTAGCGCTTGACCTTCTGGCGTTTGGGATATCTTGCCATAATCAACCACCCTCCTTGGGGTCAACTTACAGGATCACGGAATGGCCGGTAAAGCCGTAGATGGCCAGCGCCAGCACACCGATATAGATCAGGGTGATGGGCAGGCCGCGGAATGCTTCGGGGATGGCCTTGCTGCGCAGGCGGTTGCCCGCCTCGGTCACCAGCATCACAGCCAGCAGATAGCCCAGGCCGCTGCCCAGGCCAAAGCCGATGGACTGCGCCAGCGTAAAGCTCTGGGTACGCTCCACCAGCGCGGTGCCCAGCACGCCGCTGTTCACGGCGGAAATGGGCAGGATGCGGATGAGCAGGCCGCTGCGGGGGCCTTTGACCGCCCGCAGGATGGCGTGCTCAAAGATGCAGACCACCGCCACACAGGCCAGGTAGAGCAGCGGGCGGAGCGGGGCACGGTAGGGCAGATCCACGATCTGGCTGCCCGCAAAATACGCCAGCGGAGCCACCAGCGTCTGGGTAACACAGAGCAGCAGGGCAAACCACCAGCTGCTGGTGCGCTCGTCACCCACCAGCTGGATCAGGCGCGACACGCCCAGACCACGGGTAAAGATGGCGTTCTGGGCAAACAGGGCCAGCACGGCGTAGGCAAAGGCCACACCGATGGCATTCATCACAGCACTCACTGATCCTGCACCTCCTTCCGGGGGTGCGCAGCCAGAGTGCCGCGCGCCTCAGTTTTCAGGTATTCCTTGTGTTTGCGGGCCAGCGCGCGCCAGACGGCACACACCACGCCCAGCACGATGAAACCGCCTGCCGGCATGGATGCCATGGGCAGGACAGAGCGGCTGAGCCTGACCCCGAACACGCTGCCCAGCGCCAGCCACTCCCGCAGGCAGCCCACGATGAACAGGATGAGCGCATAGCCCACCGTGATGCGCAGGCCCTTGGAGACAGCCTTGCGCATGGCTTCCTGCACGCGGCCAAAGCGGTAGGTCAGCAGGGGCTCCACCACCAGCATGGGCAGGTAGATGCCCAGCATCAGCAGGTCGGTGCCGAACACAGCGTTCAGGATGGGATAAGCGGCAAGGTAGACCACCGCCGCACTGCCGCTGTACACCAGCGCCCGGGGCAGCAGCTTTTTCTCCAGCTCTTCCGGGGCGGGCTGCTCGTCCCGCAGGGGGAACAGGCGGCTGACCAGGCAGGCCAGCATCCGGGAAGGCGTGAGCAGCAGGGCCACAGCCACGGCCAGCATCAAAGCATTTTTGCCCGTGGTGGCAAGCACCACCAGCGGAGCCAGACCCATGCCCTGCATGACAACGGGGTTATTTTTGAACACCCGGTCATGGTGGGCGAACTTTTCAGGATCACGGGTGATCAGTTCTGCAATGGAGCGTTTCATTCAGCGCCCTCCTTTCCGGCCGCAGGGCGGTGCATCAGCTGGTACAGGCGGCTCTCGGTGCGGTCCATCCAGCCGGAAATGCTGTTGACCGTGAGCAGAGCAAAGCAGACACCCGTCTCGTACACGCCGTAATACCGGAAGCCCATGGTGATCGCACCCACCAGCACACCGTACAGGATGCGGCCCAGATGGTGATGGGCGCAGGTGTAGGGCTCGTTGAGCAGGAACACCGCGCTGAACAGCATGGCACCGGTCAGCAGCTCATCCCGCACACACTGCAGGCGCAGGGCGATGTCCACGCCGTTCACCCCCACCTGACGGGGGAAGAGGAAGGCGATGAGGGCACAGGTGACCACAAAGCTGACAGAAGCGCCCAGACGGACATCCTTTTGCAGCCAGAGGAAAAGCCCGCAGGCCAGAAGGATGAGGGCAGCACCCGTGCCCATGGGGGCGGCGTACTCGCCCAGGCCCAGCGAAATGGCACTGATGTTCAGGCTGCCGCCGCTGCGCAGGGTATCCGAGATGGTGCTGGACACCGGCACGCCGGTGGCATCCCACAGGGGGATGTTGGTATAGGGCTGGGGGTAGCGGAACACCTGCTCCGGCCAGGACACCGCCGCCACGGCGTAGCCCACAGCAGCGGGGTTGAAAGGATAGCTGCCGTAGCCGCCAAACACCTCCTTGCCGATGAGGACACCGGCCAGCACCGCCATAATGACCACATACCAGTCCACCGTGGCGGGCATGAGCAGGGCGATGATGAGGGCAAAGCTCTCGTTGGAAAAATCTCCGGCCCGATACACGCGGCGGCGCAGCAGGGAGACCAGGCGGTCACACAGGTTGCCGGTGAGCAGCGCCGCCCCGCAGAGCAGCAGGGGCCGCAGACCGTACAGGAAGCAGGCCATGCAGAGCAGCGGGATGGTCATAAAGCAGACGTGCAGATAGTACCGCCCCGTCTTTGCAAGCTCCTGCTCCTGCTGCTGGATCAAACGTTCATCCATGGTAAGGCACCTCTCACAGGGCGGCCAGACGGCGCACTGCCGCAGCCGGGTCGGCTGCGCCGAACACGGCACTGCCCGCCACCAGAATATCGGCACCCGCCTCCACACACAGGGGGGCGGTGGTGTCATCCACGCCGCCATCCACTTCCAGCAGGTAGCGGGCGCTCCGCTTTGCCCGCTCTTCCTTGAGCCAGCGCAGCTTTTCCAGCGCCGAGGGCATGAACTTCTGCCCGCCGAAGCCGGGCTCCACGCTCATCACCAGCACCAGATCCAGCTGGTCGAGATACGGGGCCAGCGCCTCCGGCGCAGTACCGGGCTTGATGGTCAGGCCCACCTTGCAGCCCAGTGCCTTGACCGCATCGATGGTCTGCTGGATGTCGTCCTCGCACTCGAGGTGGAAGTTGTACAGGCTAGCACCCGCCTTGATGAAAGGCTCTGCGTACTGCAGCGGGTGGCTGATCATCAGGTGGACATCGTAGAATGCTGCGGGCATCCCCTTGTGCAGGCTTTTCAGTACCGGCACGCCAAAGCTGATGTTGGGCACAAAGTGGCCGTCCATCACGTCATAATGCAGCATCTGCGCACCGGCATCCAGCACCATGCGGCAGTCTGCGCCAAGCTGATTGAAATCAGCCGAAAGGATCGAAGGACTAATGATCGTCATTGTGTTTTATACTCTCCGTTATTTTTCAGAAAGATTACACCATCCGTTCTGCCAGAGCACCTGTTTTGGGGCCGGAATGCAGGGCGGGCATGGTTATTCTTAGTTTACATGAAAACACGCAAAAAATCAAACCCGGAGCCGTGTTTTTCACGGAAAAGTCTCAAACCTGCCCCTGGATCCATCCAAAATCCATTCCAAAACCAAAAACGACCAGACCGCCCCGCCCGTTTCAGGGGGACAGTCTGGCCGCGGATTCAGTTGACAGGCTTCATGCTGGCGGGGTCCTCCACCGGCACAGGCTGACCGGATTCGTCCGGCAGGCGCTTCATGCCGCTGGGGTTGGGGGGCGTGGCGGGCAGGGTGAACACGAACTGACACCACTCGCCCTGCTGGCTCTCCACACGGATCTGGCCTCCGGAAAGGTTGACCAGCACCTTGCAGATATTCAGGCCAAGACCGGCCCCCCGGGCGTGCAGGCCGCGGGACCTGTCCTCTTTGTAAAAGCGCTGGAACACATAGGGCAGCGCCTCGGGGCTGATGCCCTGACCGGAATTCCAGATCGAGATCTCCACCTCGGGGCCCAGCTTCTCCACATGGAACTTGATGGTGCCGCCCGCCGGGGTAAACTTGATGGCATTGTCCAGAATGTTATAAGCCACCTGATGGATGAGGTCGGGGTCCGCGTAGACCAGCACCTTTTCATCCATGGTCAGGCCTTCCAGATCGATCATGCCGTCATTGATGCGCTGCTCCGCCGAAAGGGCCACACCGGTGAGCGTCTCCCAGATGTTGAACATCCGGGCGTTCACCTGATACTCGCCGCTTTCCAGCTTGGAGAGATCGAGCATGTTCTGGATGAGCCGGGCCAGGCGGCCGGTCTCCTCGCTGACCAGCTGCAGGTAGTGGTTCTGCATATCGGGCGGGATGGTGCCGTCCAGAATGCCGTCCACAAAGCCCTTGATGGTGGTCATGGGGGTGCGCAGCTCGTGGGCGATGTTGCCCATGAACTGGCCGCGGGAATTGTCGTTGGACTGAATGTTCTCCGCCATCTGGTTGAAGGTGCGGGCCAGATCCACCACTTCGCCCTCACCTTCCACGCCCTCAACACGGACAGAGAAATCCCCGCCGCCAAACCGCTGGGCGGCATCGGTGATCTTCTGGAGCGGGTCGGTCAGCTTCCGCATCAGGAAGGAGGTCAGCACGCTGGCGCAGAGCAGCATGATGCAGGCCGAGAAGAAGAAGTTCGACCAGAACTCCTCCTTGAAATCGGTCAGCCGCGCACCGGAGGAGCAGAGGAAGAGATAGCCGCTGTTGTTGCCCTGGGCATCCTGCATGTGCCGCACCGAGACATAGCTCTTCTCGGTCAGCACACCGTCCAGCGTGCTCAGGGTGTGGTAGGGCTGATCCCCGGCAACTTTTTTCATAAGCTCCGGCCCCACAACATCTGTTCCCACCATTTCGGGGTTGGAGGCAATGAGGACCCTGCCCTCTTCATCGGTAAAAAACAGGTAGGCCTCGGCGCTCTCGCCGATGATCTCCAGCTTGGTGTTCAGAGCATCCAGCTCGGCTCCCTTGGGCAGAGCCGCCTGCTGCACGATATAATCCGCCGCGCGCTGGGTCACATCCGCCACGCTGTCCAGCGTGTCGTACCGCTCCTGGGCAAAATAGCGGCTGAACAGCAGCCACTCGGAGCAGCCCAGCACCGCCGTGCCCAGCACCAGCAGGGTGGCCACCATCGAAAAGAAGGTGACCGAAATACTTTTGCGCATTACTGACGCACCTCGAACTTATAGCCCACGCCCCAGACGGTCTTGAGCTCCCACTTGTCGGAAGCACCTGCCAGCTTTTCGCGCAGGCGCTTGACATGGACATCGATGGTGCGGCTGTCGCCGTAGTACTCAAAGCCCCACACCTCGTCCAGCAGCTGGTCGCGGGTGTAAACGCGGTTGGGGTGGGAGGCCAGGCAGTTCAGCAGCTCCAGCTCCTTGGGGGGAGCCTCCACCACCTTGCCCTTGACCCGCAGCTCGTAGCTGTTCATGTCCAGCCGCAGGTTGTCGAACTCGATCACGCCCTCGGTGCTCTCGGTCTGGGCGGTGGTGGTGGTGCAGCGGCGCAGCACCGCCTTGATGCGGGCCACGACTTCCTTGGTGTCAAAGGGCTTGACCATGTAATCGTCTGCGCCCAGCTCCAGGCCCAGCACCTTGTCAAAGGTCTCGCCCTTGGCGGTCAGCATCATCACGGGGGTGTTGCCCAGCTTGCGGATGCGGCGGCAGACCTCCAGGCCATCCATCTTGGGCATCATCACATCCAGCAGCACCATATCCGGTTTGACCTGATTGAACTTGTCCAGACCTTCTTCGCCGTCGTTCGCGGTGGTGACCTGATAGCCCTCCTTGGTCAGATAAAGCCGCAGCAGCTCGCAGATGTTGGTATCGTCGTCCACGACGAGGATCTTTTCGTTGGCCATAGTGGTTTCCTCCCCAATTCTGTATATTCCGGCCCTTTCGGGCCTTGTGACAAAGTATCCACTTCTTATTATACGGAATAGTTATGACAAAATAAAGAAGGTTTTGTATGATTTTTGGGACGCAGGCTCCGCCGCTCAGCTCATCATCAGCCGGATGATCTCCTCATTGGTCTGCCGCATCCCGTCCTTGCCCAGACGTCCGATGCCCTTGATGGTGGTCTCGATGTCCTTCATCACGATGCCATCGCCGCCCTTGAACTCCTGATTGCACTTGTACATGTTGTAGCCCAGCAGCGCCGCATCCACCGAAGATGCGATCTTTGCGGCGCAGGAAGCCTTGGCTCCGTCGCACACGATGCCGGACACGATGGCAAGGGCGTTGACCACCGTGTGGATGGCAGCCTGATAGCCGTCGCCGCACAGGTACACGATGCCTGCGCCTGCACCCGCACCCGCGCTGACCGCGCCGCAGTAGGCAGACAGGGTGCCGATGCCGGTCTTTTCGTGGATGGCCACCAGATTGGAGATGATGAGGGCGCGGTAGAGCTTTTCCTTGCCGCTGTGCAGCTCCTTGGCGTACTCGATGAGGGGCACCGAGCAGGTGATGCCCTGATTGCCGCTGCCGGAGTTGATGATGACCGGCAGCTCGCAGCCGTTCATGCGGGCATCGGAGCCGGCGGCGGCCTTGGCTTTTGCGCGGTTGGAGACATCGTTGCCGTAAGTGGTCAGCAGCACCCGCCCGATGTTGGCACCGTAGTCGCCCAGCAGGCCCTCTTCTGCAATGGCGTTGTTGTAGCGGATCTGCCGTTCCAGCAGGTCTGCCACGTCCCGCAGGTCGGCGGTCTCGGCAAAGTCCCAGATGTCCTGCATGTTCAGCAGGCTGCGGTCAGCGCGGGCATCCTCCTGCACAGTCTCGTCCAGCAGGGGCACCTCGTACAGCACCGTGCCGTTCTTCTCGATGCGGCAGATGTTGGTGTGGTAGTCCGCGATGCGCACCCGGGCGTAGTCCTGCCCGCAGCGCTCGGTGACGACGATGTCAAACACATGCCCCTGCTCGGTGTGCTCGATGGTGATGGGCACTGTCTGCAGATAGTCCCGGATAGCAGACTTCTTTTCCTCGCTGACCTCCGAGATGACCTCCAGCTCCTTCTCGGCGGAACCGGCGATGATGCCTGCCGCCACCGCCGCCTCCATGCCCTTCAGGTGCCCGGTGTTGGGCACGATGACGCTTTTCACGTTCTTGATGATGCTGCCGCTCACCTGCAGCTGCACGCTGTCCGGCAGCACCCCCAGCACCTCGCGGGCTTTTGCCGCCGCATAGGCCAGCGCGATGGGCTCTGTGCAGCCCATCGCCGGGATCAGCTCCTCCTTCAGGATCTCCACATAAGCCTGATAGCGCGGGTCGTTGCGTTCCATAACATCCTCCTGCCTTCCCTTCTGGAAATCGGTTCGTATTTTAAGAACAGTATAATATAGAACTCCCGCCGTGTAAATCCGTTGTTTTGCGCCCATCCCCTTGCGCTCCGGGTTTTCATCGCGTATAATGATAGTTGTATCGTTATGCCAAAAAACGTGTAAGGAGCGTATTTTATATGAAGTTAGGTATCGTCGGTCTGCCGAACGTCGGCAAGTCCACTCTGTTCAACGCCATCACTTCCACCAAGAACGCGGAAGCCGCCAACTACCCCTTCTGCACCATTGAGCCAAACAGCGGCATTGTGGCCGTGCCGGACAAGCGGCTGGACAAGCTGGCCGAGATCTGGCAGACCAATAAAAAGACACCTGCCATCGTTGAGTTTGTAGACATCGCCGGTCTGGTCAAGGGTGCCAGCCAGGGTGCAGGCCTGGGCAACAAGTTCCTGGGCCATATCCGCGAGTGTGATGCCATCGTGCACGTGGTGCGCTGCTTTGATGACGACAACATCATCCATGTGGTGGAGGACGTGACCAAGGCCGAGGCCGTGGACCCCATTGCCGACATCGATGCCATCGATTACGAGCTGATCCTCTCTGACCTGGAGGTCGTTCAGAACCGCGCAGGCCGGATGGTCAAGGCCGCCAAGAGCGGCAACAACAAGGGTGCTGCCGCTGAAGCCGCCTGGCTGCAGAAGCTGGCCGACCACCTGAGCGCAGGCAAGCCCGCCCGCAGCTTTGACTTTGACGAGGGGGATGCCGAGCAGCAGGCCGTGCTGCACGAGATGGGCCTGCTGAGCTCCAAGCCCGTGCTCTACGCCTGCAACGTGGGCGAGGATGACCTGATGGAGGGCATTGAGAACAACCGCTATGTCCCGCTGGTGGCCGCCCGCGCCGCCGAGGAGGGGGCCCGCTACATTCCCATCTGCGCCAAGACCGAGGAGGACATTGCCGACTACTCTCCCGAGGAGAAGAAGGCTTTCCTGGCAGAGATGGGCATCGAGGCCAGCGGCCTGGACAACCTGATCACTGCCAGCTACGACCTGCTGGGCCTCATCTCCTTCCTGACCGACGGCAAGAAGGAGT
>OGDS01001477.1_pt1 | contig 17609 bp, 8 predicted proteins | sample 1570351 | NCBI WGS metagenome assembly OGDS01 (sample SAMEA2581974, study PRJEB24529) | metagenome | biome: Human gut stool | place: China | collected 2011
CAGCTACGTTATCTGCGCCAAGAGGCTCACCGTGGGCTGATGCCTTGCCTTCCTTAGCAGGACAGCCATAGCCAATCTTAGTCTTGACTGTAATCATTGTAGGTCTTGTCTTGTCAGCCTTAGCTTCCTCGATTGCCTTACCTATTTCTTCTATATTATTACCATCTTCTACAACAAGTGTCTGGAAACCGAACGCTTCAAAACGCTTTCTCACATCCTCTGTGAATGCGATATCAGTTCCGCCCTCTATGGATATCTTGTTAGAATCATAGAGAACAATAAGCTTGCTAAGTCCAAGTGTTCCTGCAAGTGAGAATGCCTCCGATGATATACCCTCCATCATACAGCCATCTCCACCGAGCACATATGTATAATGGTCAACAACAGGGTAGTTCTCCTTGTTAAATACAGCAGCAAGATGCGCCTCTGCAACAGCCATACCAACTGCCATACCCATACCTGCTCCAAGAGGACCTGTTGTAGCTTCAACACCTACTGTGTGACCATACTCAGGATGACCCGGCGTAAGAGAACCCCACTGACGGAAGCTTGCCAAATCCTCCTTGGTAAGTCCATATCCAAAAAGATGGAGAAGTGAATACAAAAGTGTTGATCCATGTCCTCCTGATAATATAAATCTGTCTCTGTTAAACCACTTAGGGTCTGCCGGATTGTGGTTCATATGGTTAGCCCATAGCTCATAAGCCATTGCCGCTGAGCCGAGCGGAAGTCCCGGATGTCCTGAATTAGCCTTCTGTACCGCATCAGCTGCAAGAACACGAATAGCGTTCACAGACATGTTTTCTATATTGTCGCGCATAAGTGAAACTCTCCTTTTAATTTAAAATTTAAAATGTCTCTCATTCAAAAATAACTTTTGTGGAATATAACGCAATCAACCGCTGCTAGTTCTGCTTTCCAAATACAGCCTCGTAGTCCTTAACGAACTTCTCAATGCCGGCTGTCGTGAGAGGATGCTTTGTCATCTGCTCGATTACAGAATAAGGTACTGTAGCAATGTCTGCACCTGCAAGAGCACAGTCAGTTACATGGATAGGATTACGGACACTCGCTGCAATAATCTCTGTCTCAATCTCAGGATAATTCATGAATATATCCGAAATTGTGCGGATAAGCTCTATTCCCGGCTGTGAAATGTCATCAAGTCTTCCAAGGAATGGAGATACATAAGCTGCGCCTGCTCTTGCTGCAAGAAGCGCCTGATTAGCTGAGAAGATAAGTGTAACGTTAACCTTGATGCCCTCTGATGCAAGTACCTTGGTAGCCTTGAGACCTTCTACAGTCATAGGAATCTTGACAACCATGTTAGGATGGATAGCTGCAATTTCTCTTCCTTCCTTAATCATGCCTTCTGCATCCTGTGTTGTAGCCTTAACTTCACCACTTATAGGTCCATCGACAATTGATGCAATCTCCTTTATAACCTCATTGAAATCTCTACCCTCTTTTGCAATCAACGATGGGTTAGTAGTAACGCCGCAAATAACCCCCATATCATTTGCTTTTCTGATGTCTTCAACCTTCGCTGTGTCGATAAAAAATTTCATAATACCTCTCCTGTTCCGCTCTCGCTCTCTTAGATTAAAAAACGTTTGGAAAACAACTATATAAATTGTTTCACCTATAGTCATTTTAAAGCCATACCGCCATATTGTCAAAGCATTTTTCTTCAAATTATGCCCATCTGTTGCTCATTTTGTTGCCAAAAGTAATAATAAATTACATCGCAGAGATTTTTTACATGTTTTGATTTAATTATGGTATTTTATAACTTTTTTTTGCAAAATTTTCAAAATATTGTTTCCATTTTTTAACAAACATGCTATCCTAATGACAGGGTGTTACAAAAAATATTTCAAGCCGTGAAAACCCGGCTTGGCAAGATTTATTTATTGCGAAAGGAAGGGTATTCTTAATGGAAGACAGAAAAAAAACAAATGACAGCCAGCGTATTCACACCAGACTGCGAAAAAATTTCAACCTTATCACCAACATTACGAGCATATCAATTGTGCTTGCCATCATTTTAATTGTATTTACCAGCGTACAGTTCAACCACTCCCTAAAGTCATATGGCTTTATTCAGGGCGACATCGGTAAGGCGATGACTGTTTTCGCCGATTCAAGAAGTGCCCTGCGCGCTGTTATCGGTTATCTGGATGCCGGCTCAATCAGTGAACAGCAGGAAATTTATTTTGATAAAAGAGATAGCTTTACTACCTATTTCAATTCTATAACAGAGCAGTGCAATTATTCTGAAGCAAAAAAAATATGTGACAATATAAGCAGCGTCATAGATGATTACTGGACACTGTCCGACGAGATTATAAGGCAGGGGGCAACCTCCGATGTAAACGCAAGCAACAATGCACAGCGTCTTGAGATGAACAAGCTTACTCCCGAATACGATACCCTCTATGGCTATATGAAGCAGCTCATGGACTGCTATGTTACCAAAGGCAATGCATATAAACGCCAGCTCAATATTATAGAGTTTGTATGCATCGCAGTAATATTACTCCTCATAGCTGCCACAAGATTACAATCTAACAAGGTCAGCAATAAGTTTGCCAATGAAATTGAAGCCACTCTTGCAGATACTGCCAAGCGTCTTAAGCTGCTTGCCGAAGGCGACTTGGACAGTCCATTCCCTGAGAGTAACTACGATGACGAGATTGCAGAGATGTTAGCCGATTCAAAATACATGGCCGAAGAGCTCAACACACTCATATCCGATATCGGATATGTGCTCGGAGAAATGGCTGATGGCAACTTTATAGCGACATCAGGCTGCCATGACAAGTACGTCGGTAAGTTTTCCATCATGCTCACCTCCATGCAGAAGCTCAAGCACCAGATGATAGCAACGCTCACACAGGTAGATGAGGCTTCCAGACAGGTAGCCGCCGGCTCCGACAACCTTGCGCAGTCCGCACAAGCCCTTGCAGAGGGTGCCACAGAGCAGGCAGGAGCTATTGAAGAGCTCACCTCGACTATCACCAATATCACTGAGGAGGTCAATAAATCAGCCAAGAATCTTGAGGAAGCCCATACGCAGGCGGTTGATTATGCCAGACAGGCTGATGACAGCAGGGTTCAGATGCAGAAGCTGTCCGAGGCTATGGTCCGCATAACAGAGACATCAAGAAAGATTGAGAATATCACAGCCAACATAGAGGACATCGCAAGCCAGACCAACCTTCTCTCACTCAATGCTTCAATCGAGGCAGCAAGGGCAGGGGACGCAGGTCGTGGTTTTGCCGTAGTTGCAGATGAGATCCGCCAGCTTGCCGAACAGAGTGCCAAGTCCGCTGTGGATACACGCGAGCTTATAGAGGGTGCCCTCAAGGAGATTGATGACGGCAACCATGCTGCACGCAGTGCAGCGGAAGCCCTCACCTCCGTAATAGATGGAATCCAGTCCATCGCAGAGACATCAAGAGCGCTGAGCGAAGCTTCGGACACTCAGTCAAAGGCTATGGATGAGGCAAACGAAGGTGTCAACCAGATTGCAGAGGTTGTCCAGTCCAACTCCTCGGCAGCGCAGGAGACATCCGCGACAAGTGAGGAGCTGTCGGCACAGGCGGATACCTTGCAGCAGCTTGTCGGGAAATTTGTGTTGAAGAAATAGTGTGATATAATAGAGTAAAATCCATAAAGAATAATGAAAAACCACACAAGGCTGCGACCTTGTGTGGTTTTGTTACGGTACTTACATTTTCATAGAGTTTCCTACCATTTACAGTACCTTTATATGCTCTTTATATACCCTCATAAAGTAGATAAACTCTGCCACTGCAGTGAGTGTCCACGAACAGATATAGAGAATGTACAATGACGGAACCGTCCTAAAATATGCAAATACTGTGTAAATCCAGATGACACGGAACACACATGAACCCATAATAACAATGTATGTCGGCACAACAGTCTTTCCAAGTCCTCTTGATGCTGCTATCGTACAGTCCATAAACGCCGAGAAACCGTAGGATATACTCATAATATTAAGTCTTAACATTCCCGCATCAATAACAGCACTGTCTTTTGTAAAAAGTGACAGGAATGGACGACCGAATATATTAAGCGTAATTCCCATGACCATTCCTATTCCAAAAGAATATGCAAGGCTGATGATATAGCTGTTTCTCACTCTCTTCTTATTTCTGGCACCATAATTTTGTCCCATGAAGCTTGCACATGCAGTGTAAAAGGCTGCCATCACGTCATACACAAGTGCATCCGCATTGGTTGCCGCAGAATTTCCTTCAACTATAACTGCATCAAAGGAGTTTACTCCCACCTGCACGAACAGATTAGCAAACTGGAATATGGCATTCTGTATTCCGGCAGGAAATCCCAGCTTGAAAAGGTCTTTGACCTTATCCGGATAGAACTTAAGATACTTTGGCGAAAATCGTATTCTCTCATCAGCTCTCATAATAGCCACCATTATAAGCACAGCTGACATATACTGCGATGTTACACTTGCTATGGCTACTCCGGTAACTGAAAGCCTGCATACTAAGACAAAAAACAGATTGAGCAGTATGTTGACAATACCCGAAAAAGCTAATATATATACAGGCTTCTTCGTATCTCCTATAGCAGAAAATACCGCATTACCAAAATTGTATATGCCAAGTGCAGGCATTCCAAGAAAGTATATTCTAAGATACAGTGCCGCACCGTCTATAAGCTCCTCCTTAGTTTTCATGACCTCAAGGATAACTCTTGAAAACACAAGCCCGAATAGCAGAAGAATAACTCCCATGAGCGCACACATCCATGCCGCCGAATGTACAACCTCCCGCACATCCTTGTTCTTCTTCGCTCCTATGTATTGTGCGGCCATTACATTTACACCGCCTGACACACCGATTAAAAATGTAGTAAACAGTGTAACTAGCGTTGTAGTCGAACCGACGCTGCCAAGTGCATGCGAACCGGCAAACTGCCCGACCACAGCTATGTCTGACATGTTAAAGAGCACCTGCAAAAGATTCGACAGCACAAGCGGTATGCTGAACACCAGAATCTGTTTTGCCAGAGGTCCATTCGTTAAATCTCTGCTAACTTTTTTCTCACTACTGCTCATGTTATAATTTCTCCCTTTTATTACCCGAATTATAGGCAATGACAACGGCTTCGGGATATACCCAAAGCCGCTTCATATTCAGGCATCTAAATTTTAGTGGTCCTCGTTCTCACCCTGACCATAGTAAGCATTAGCTCCATGCTTTCTGAAATAGTGCTTGTCAAGAAGGTGCTGCGGAACTCTCTGGACTCTGGGATTGAGTGTAAGAGTATTGTATGCCATCTCAGCTACCGCTTCAAGCACTACTGCATTGTACACTGCTCCTTTTGCTCTCTTGCCCCATGCAAATGGTCCATGGTTCTTTACAACAATTCCCGGAACAGCTAAAGCATCCGTATCTCCAACCGTCTCAACAATCACATTTCCTGTATTTAGCTCATAAGCCTCGTAAATTTCCTGTCCCGTGAGGTCTCTTGTACAAGGTATATCGCCATAAAAATAATCTGCATGGGTTGTCCCGAATGCAGGAATATCCATTCCTGCCTGCGCAAATGTCACCGCCCATTTAGAATGAGTATGTACAACACCGCCAATCTCAGAATACTGCTTATAGAGCACAAGATGAGTTGCTGTATCTGACGAAGGCTTGTATTTCCCTTCAACCACTTTTCCGTCAAGGTCAATAACAACCATATCATCGGCTGTCATCACATCATAGTCAACACCGCTCGGCTTAATAACTACAAGTCCTTTTTCACGGTCTATCCCGCTTACATTTCCCCATGTGTAGATGACAAGTCCTCTCTTTACAAGCTCCATATTGGCCTCATAGACCTCTTTTTTTAAATTCTCAAGCATAATAGCTTCTCCTCCTTACAATTTTTTATTATACTTAGGTAATTGCAAAACGTTATTTTGGGGCTGAACAGCTGTGTAATTTTACCGGTACACTGCCAGATCTCTTTGAATACCAAATAATTGCGCATATCGAACTAATCGTTTAGCGGCTGTGTTTTACGTTTATGCACCGCTGCGTGTTCAAATGAACGAGAGTTAAAGACTTAATGAGCTTTTTTCTTTCTGTTATTCCATATTGTAATGGCTCTGTCACATAATCCGCCAAGTCCGATTGCGGCGGCTGACTGCATAAAAACATAATATGGAAAACAGTATCTTGCCTTTGCTTCCCAGAGCAGGCTGAATAACATTCCGCCTACCACGGCAACATAGAGGATATAATTTTCAATCCCCTTTTTCCTTAAAAGCATCACAATCAGACCGGCAAATGCAAACAGATAGATTGTTGACTGATGCACATTTGCAAACGCTCTTATATATCCGTATATTCTGCCGAAGTTTAGAATCTGGTCAGCTATCTTTACAGGCTTTCCGTCTATCCTGCTGTTCATCTGCACAGACTGATACATAGGACAGTTCCACTGTGATTCAAATTTCTGTCTGTAAAAGGATGCTGCCTCTCTAGGATTACCGGCAAAGAAGTCCAAGCGCTCTTTTATGTCATCCAACGCCATCTGTGAAGCAATCTTCGCATCATGTCCGCTCGCATCGTAGGTTGCGACATTATAATAGTTGGTCCATCCGCACAGCCCATCTGAATCCTGCATTCCCATCGCTATCCACAGCGTTGAAGGCATTCCATCGATTCCCGCAAGCTCCTGTGAGTATATTGCTTTTGAAAGCTTTCCGGGAAGAAGCGCCCCGAATATCACTGCCGCTATTACTAACAGCACACTGAATTTTTTAGAAGAAACAGCTTTTATAAAGACAACTATCGATATCGCAAGCATCACAATAATGCTGTTAAGTCTTGTCATCGCTGCAAAAAAAGCAAACACAAAGCAGGCTAAATAGTTCAATATATATCTCACTCTTTTTCCTGTGCTCATTTCCGAAAAGCAAAGCTCAAGCCCTTCCATTATTTTCATGGCAAATACAACACTCAGCAGCGAAAATGCTGTTGATGTTATCTCTCCATAAGCAAATGATGTATAAAAGTACATAGGCATACAGGATGCTGTAAACACAAGTGAAATTACCGCACAATAATATTTTTTTGTCACCTTATAAGTTATGATATATATCGATATAAGCATGACAGGCACACATATCGCATTTAAGACTAAAAGCACCTTGAACGATGTCACTCCTGTAATCTTAAATAATAAGACATAAAACATTGCAAGGCTAAGCTGCTGCTGATACATCTGCACATATGACAGTACATCCGGCTCCTGCTCTAACATGCCTTTACCCTGTGCAAGCAGCAACCCGGCTCTGTATGTATATTCCTGGTCAGCCTGCGGATAAGTATTGCTGCCTATTACCCAATATAGTGCGGCTGCAAAAGAAAGTACCGCCACCACAGCAGGTACAATTATTCTGCCATATTTTTCAGGAACACAGCATAGTGCCCTGGCTGTCAGACAGACAAATACAGTGAAAATTATGACCTTCAGGATTATACTGAATGTATTGTACTGACATGGAAATATCTTTTCGACTGTATTTGCTATATTAATGTAGCTGCGTGGAAAGCTTATTATCACTAATGGCAATAAAAATATTGACGTGAGTATTGTCAATAGCCATATTGATACTTTCTCAAAACCTTTAATTTTCATAATTATCTACTGCTGCTCTCTCGACTGCCAGACCTGCCTTATAGCGTGCGATGAACTCATCGAAGCCCTTAACGTCATCCTCTATCGGCTCCATAGTACTTCCGCTCTGTCCGGCAAATACCTTATTGTTCAGATATTCATCAAGAGTCTCATTGTTTCCTTTCTTAATCATGTAAGCTGCAAGAAGTGCCATACCCCATGCACCGCCTTCACCTGCTGTCTCCATAACTGTTATAGGTGTATCCATAGCTGCTGCAAGAAATCTCTGGCCAACTCCCTTAGTCTTAAAAAGCCCTCCATGACCTGTTATTGAATCTACCTTGACACCTTCTTCCTTCAAAAGAATATCAAGGCCTATCTTTAATGCGCCTAGCGATGTGTACAGATGTGTCCTCATAAAGTTGGCAAGGCTGAACTTGCTGTTCGTATTTCTGACAAAAAGAGGTCTTCCTTCCTCCATATGAGTGATATTTTCGCCTGATATGTAACCGTAAGACATCAAGCCTCCGCAGTCTGCATCTCCCTCAAGTGCCTTATTATACAGCACTGAAAAGAGCTTATTCATATCAACAGGAATGCCAAGTGCCTCCTCGAACTCCTTAAATATGTTGACCCACGCATTTAAGTCCGATGTACAGTTGTTGCAGTGAACCATAGATACAAGATTTCCTGTAGGAGTTGTAACAAGGTCAATCTCAGGATATACCTTTGAAAGCTCCTTCTCCATAACTATCATTGCAAATACACTTGTTCCGGCGGATACATTTCCTGTTCTTACTGCCACAGCATTAGTTGCCGTCATTCCTGTGCCGGCATCACCTTCAGGCGGACACATAGGTATTCCAGCCTCAAGGTCGCCATCCCTGTCAAGAAGAGCTGCACCCTCCGCTGTGAGACTTCCGGCCTCATCACCGGCAAGAAGAAGCTTAGGCATGATATCCATGAGTCTCCAAGGTAGTTCTTTTCTGTCACCGCGCGCATTTCTCTCCTCAATAAGTGAATCGAACTTTCCGACCATATTGGCATTGTAATTCTTAGTTGCCGTATCGATAGGGAACATTCCTGACGCTTCGCCGATACCTATAACTCTCTCTCCTGTAAGCTTCCAATGTATAAAGCCTTCAAGTGTTGTCATATAGTCGATACGTGGAAGGTGCTCCTCATCATTTAACATTGCCTGATAAAGATGTGCTATGCTCCACCTTTGCGGTATATTGTAATTAAAGAGCGAAGTGAGCTCATCGGCTGCCTCCTCCGTTATACTGTTTCTCCATGTTCTGAATGGAACTAAGAGCTGTCCATCCTTATCGAAAACCATATAACCGTGCATCATGGCTGAAAAGCCCATTGCGCTGAATCTTTTAAGAGTAACTCCGTACTTTTCTTTTACCTCAGCCTTAAGTGATGCATAGCAGTCCTTAAGACCTTCCCATATGTCATCAAGGCTGTATGTCCACACTCCATTCTCATAGCGGTTCTCCCACTCATGGCTTCCACCTGCTACCGGTGTATGGTTCTCATCTATGAGAACCGCCTTTATTCTTGTCGACCCAAACTCAATTCCGAGAACAGCTTTGCCATTCTCAATAGTTTCCTTTACATTTCCCATTGCCTTCTCCTCCGGGTTATATATTAATATTGTGTGCCAATAAAAGCATGCCTGCAATGTCCACTACTCATCATCATCCTCGTCATCGTAGTCATCACCGTACTCATTATCAATATCATCATCGTAAGCATCATCATCATCTTCAGATACTTCCTTCTTTTTCTTTCTGCCGATATGTGATTTCTTTTCTTTTTTAGGCTTTGTCTCCGGTTCTTCTGCATCTTCATCCGGCAGAATCTCCTCATCTTCCTCTTCATACTCATCATCAAGGCTTAAGTCCCCCTCCTTGATGACAAGAACCGCACGGAACTTTCCAAAAAGCTTATTTCCGATACGGCTTTTCGCGTGTTCTGCTGCATGATTCATAATATTCTTGACCAGCTCAACCACATTGCCCTGGTCGTCATTAGGTATCCTGCTAAGTATAAGGTATAACTTCAACAGTGCCTTATCCTCAACTCTCCAACTGTTGCCCTCAGCATAATCCTTCGCTATATCGACAAGCTCATTTACAGTATACTGCTTTAAAAGAAAGCACCCTGTAAACTCGTCCGAAAAATCCGGATTTTCCGCAAAAAGCTTGTTAATTTCAAACTCCTCATCAATGATAATAAAGAGTGTATCACCCTGCCTTTTCATCATTGAAGCGAGAGCTTCCCTTTTCAGTCTCCCTGCATTCTCCACAACAAGTGTCTGACCTATGAGCTTATCCGCATAAGTCTCATAGCCTCTTTCGTTGATTCTGTCGGCAGATATCCTTGCAAGCTTCTGCTCACGATTCGCATCATATACATGAAGTGCCTTAAAAAGATTTACGGCAAATGCAATCTTGTCCGTATTTCTGCTGCCCATTATCGCAATATTGCCCGCATTCTCAATCTTTCCTGCCTGCTGTGCTCTCTTAGAGCCAATATATCTGCACAGCCTTCTCTCCATGCCTGACATATATAAATATCTATCCAGGAAAGCTTTCTCTTCGGCTTTTAACACATACCTTCCCGATTCAGAGCCGCCGGCAAGTGCCTTTGCATTGTCATCGATTATCTGCTCAATTCCGGCATTTATCGCTTTCTCAAGGTCAGGAAGTTCCTCATCATCAGGCTCTAAATCATTCTGAGAGTCTTCCACATCCGGAATCTCCTCAAACTCATAATCATATGAGTCATCTGCTCTATACTCTTGTGCGTCCTCATCATTAATGTTATCTGAAATGATATCTTCCGATTCCGGCTTCTTTTCATGTTCAGGCTTTCTTTCAGAACCCGATTCAGCCTTCTCAAAAGATGCTGCAATCTCACGCACAGTTCTTTCAAGTGCCTCTCGTTCAGCCCTCTCAACATCCTCTGCATCCGTCTGATTTATCTGTTCTATGTCATCTGTTTCGGGAGCTGTATATTCAGCATATGCCATTTCAGAATCTATCTCTTTTACATCCTCTGATTCCGGAGCTGCTTCTTTGATATCTGCTGCTTCCGGAGCTGCATATTTAGCATATGGCAGTTCAGATACTGTAGGTTTAGCATCTGCTGTTTCAGATACTACGTGTTTATCATATGACACTTCTGATACTGTATCTCTGGCATCTGCTGCTTCCGGAGCTGCATATTCAGCATATGCCATTTCAGAAGCTGTCTCTTTTACATCCTCAGATTCCGGAGCTGCTTCTTTGATATCTTCTGCATCGTGTGCAGTTTCCTTCTTAACTTCCTCCGCTTTCCTAATCTCAGGCGCATGCTCTTCCTTTTTTGTTTCCATTCTGTGCCTGATTTCGCTTACCGGAATCTCTCTTGTGGCACATTCCAGCACGGATCTATCTGCCTTTGCAGGCTTATCTTCACTGTCATCTGCATCTGAAATCCACTGTGATATATCCATTCTCCCCGGATTAAGTGAATTTTCTGCTTTGGCTTCTCTCTTTCTTCTCTCATGCTCAGCCTGAAGCTGTGCTACAAGCTCTTCCATCTGTTCAAGCGTCATCTGCTGTGTGACTTCCCTTATATCAGAGTCTTTTAAGACTGCAAGAACCTGAAGTCCGTCAATAGCCTGCGGCTGCTGTCTTACAGGCTTTACATCACCTATGGCAGACACAGCCGGGGCTGCATTATTTCTTGATGCCTTGCGCCATTGATGCTTATTAATAATTATTTCCTTGGTAGGGTCGGAATCTTCCTGTATATCTTCAAGCTGGGCTGCTTCCCTCAAAGCTTCTTTTTTCTCGCGGTTATGGTAAGCTTCCATAATCTCGTTCACATTAGCTTTAAGCTCCTGCTGCACATTTCTCGTATCATATACCGAATAGTCCGGAACCTTGATATTTATATCATAATCCTGCTCAGGCTGTGGTTCTTTCGTTACATCTGTAACATCCTCGCTGTCTGAAAAATCCGTTTTCTCAGGATTTATAGGAGTCCACTGTGTTGTATTTTCTATATCATCGACAAACTTTTTTTCTTCTTTTTCCTGAACCTTATCGCTCTCGGCTTTTTGTGATTTCTTTTCAGATACACTGCCCCACTCGAACAAGGACTTCTTTTCCTTCTTCACAGGCTCGAATACCGGCTCTTCTTCACTATCTTCATCTGCTTCGTCAGCCTCAGACTCATCTTCCATAGAGCTGTCTTCCGGCTCATACTCCGGCTCCTCATAAGCTGCCGCCTGCGTATATGCCATGCTGCTCTCCGGCTCTTTTTCATTCTCAGCTTCGTCATCTAAGTCCTTATTATCACTCACCGCGGCAGACATTTTCTCTAAAGCTGCAAGCTTTGCTTCCTGTCTTGGCGTAAGAGGAGCATATACCTGCTTAAGCTTCAATGCTTTTTCAACATATATTCCGTCTGAGAACCAGAGTACAAGGTCATCACATTCCCTGACACATTTATCCGTAAGTCCCGCTTCACTGTACAGAAGAGCAAGCTCGTACTCATACTCCTCATCAAGCTCCTTTTCCTTGTAGTTCTGTAAAATATTTATAAGTTCTTCCACAGGTGCTCCCTGAGCGCGTCTTAGCTTATACAGAAGAATAAAACCTGTGACATCCCTAGGTGCTAATTCGACATACTCCTGATATATCTCCTGTGCATCGTCAAATTCTTCAAGCTTTACATACATCTCCATAAGCGTAGCAAGAAGTCTTCTTCCTCCGAGCTTGCGGTTATATGCATAGACACATATATTTCTTGCCTTCTCATAATTTTCCGTAGCTACAAACGCATCTATGGCATTGGACATTACGCTCCACTGCTTCATCTTCTTCCATTCAAGCTGGTCTGCAACCTTAGCCGCATTTACATAGTCCCTGTTTTTTACAAGCTTATCTAGTTTATCTATCTTAATGGTCAACTCATATTTGTCCAAGACATCCACCTCACAATACATACTTCTATTTAGACGTTTGCGAAACCACATATTTAAAAACCGGATGTTGCACAATTTTACCGTTAAAATTGCACAACTGTTCAGCCAAAAACCTGAAGCTTCGCAATTACCTGATATTCTCTATCTATGACTGTCAATATTCAATCGAAGCTCATACTGCCTTCAGTTTAACACAGTACCTAGAGAAAATCAAAACTTTCCTGTGAAAAGCTCAGTCTTTCGTACTCTAATTCATTTTCATTAACCTGACTGTGATAATCCACAACAACAGTCTGCTGTTTTTTATCAATCAGCTTCTGACCTAATACATAATTGACATCAAATCTGCCTGTTATGGCAGGTGTTGCTCCTCTTGCCGGAACTATAAGCTGAACATGATTTGTCTTTAGAAGCTTAAAAATAGGTTCCCATATATATACATCCTTTGCAGCACCAAACGGATTATCAATAAATATTGTCTTGCCGAGCACAGCCGCTTCCTTTCCCCCGGCATTGATGCTTGCAATATAGTTTATGACAGCTACAAGGAACTGGATATATATACCCTGTGACTGTCCTGTACTTCCGACAGCTTCCTCATACCGCAGGTAACGGCTCTGATCCTTTATTCTCTCACGCTTATAAAGATTTAACCTGATGCTGTCCATATCTGTCACTATAACCGAGAACAGTCTCTTCCAGCATAAGCGTCCCCTTATGAACTTCAGGCGCTCGTCCTCCGTCTTAAAATTCTCTGCAAGTGACACTGTCTCATTAATATATACAGACATCCTGTCCTTATACATCTCTTCTTTTACATATGGAATCTGAAGAGACAGCACAGGTATCACTTCATCATCAAGTGTAATTTTTGATAACTTGTCAAGTCTTTCAAGCTCAGAGCGTATATTGGTACATATCTGTACGCATCTGTTCTCAAAATTACTCTTGATAAGCTCCATATCCTCAATTCCTCTGCTTATCCTGTCGCGCTCTAAGGCTACACAGTCCATCGTGCCTTGAAGTCCATGTGTAAGCACTTCTGCCTCATTTTTCGTCTGCGGCGGCACTACATTCTGCTTTATCTCCTGGGCAAGCTCATAGGCATTGAGCTTCATAAGCTGCTCTGCAAGCACATCCCTCGCCTTTATAAATGCAGTGCGCTTTTTCTGCTCTTCCTTAAGCACAGCCTCAAATGCACGTCCTGCCTGCTCATACATTGAATTGGTAAGTTCTCCGGATATATCGTGAACCTGTGTGTTGGATGCAAGCTTATTTATAATCTCCTCAGCATCAGGCGCTACCGATTTAACCATGCGTTCAAGGTCTTTTTGCATGAGCATACATGATGTCAGGGCTTTCTGATTATCCTTCTGTCCTGTGTTTTGCTCTGAGAGCTCCTTTTTTAGTCTTTCAAGCTCTGCTCTGTGCTGCTTTACATAGTCCTGATAATTGCTTACAGATATAAGGACAAGCTCTCCGAAACGCTCCTCGTAGCTTTTCCTTGCATAAGCGCTGCTTCCTTCTATTCTGTTCATCTGTGTGGCAGCTCCGTCAAGCTCACCCTGAATCTGTCTGAGACTTGTCTTTAACTTTTCCTGCTCGGCAAAAAGCTCATCAAGCTGTGCATGGCTTTTAACAGTCATCTTACCCTGAGCGGCAAGCTCCTTTGCTTTTTCAAGGCTTATTCCTCTGTGAAGCATTGAGCGCTCTGCCTTCTCCATTGCCTCTCTGGCATTCTCCATAAGTCTCTCTTTATCCGCAACATCACCGAGCTCATCCGTCAAAAGAGAATTTATTGCCGCAAAACGGGCATCTATCTGCTCTGACGGAACCTTATTTTCCTGCTTTTGTACATCCGCCGTCTCCTTATAATATGGCGCATATTTCTCCCATGTCTTTTTTATGCCGGATATTTTCTCCTCAATGCCTTTTATCTTAGCATCAAGCTCAGAGCATACCTTTTCACGGCTCTCAGAGAGCTCCTTCGACAAGCGGCATGCCTTGACTGCAGCTTCTTTTTTTACTTCATTTTCCTTAATCTGTGTATTGCATGCATCAAGCTGTGATGCGAGCATTGCTATGCGCTCAAGAGTCCTGCATACCTTTTCATTCTCGGCAATGTCCGCTTCCATATCCGCTCTTGTGTGTGTGAGCTCTTCTAAGCGCTCTTTTAACTCTGCACTCAGCCGTTCAAAGCTATGAGACTTATTTGCAAGCTCTTCGGCGGTCATTTTCTGCTCTGTAAGAATTCTTTCCAATTCGGAAGGCATTCTTATATCCATGCACATGTATCCGCTGACCTTCTCGTAATCACTTTCAACAGCCTTTAAGCGGTCATCAACCTTTGACAGTTCAGCGTCAAGCTGTTCAAGCTCTTCATTCGCTTTTTTTATTCCTGCCTGTCTTCCCACTTCGTCATATATAAATGAAAGGTCACGGCATGCGAGCATGTACATGCCATCATCCTGCGGCTCATCGGCTGCTTCATCATCCGCAAGTACTGCCTCCACACAGGATAGTCTTATTATAGGCACAACACCGCAGTCCATGGACATTATATTCCTATCGCGGCATACATTATCATAATCGTCACCTGCAAGCACCGAATACGGAAGATATGGGAATTTCTGTGCAAGAAGCGCACATTCACTGTCCTTCTTATCCCTTAGATATTCAGCACCGCTTATGATTGTGCCATCATATCTTCCGGCAAGATACTCGCACATTTTTCCTGCTCCGTCACTGTCGGCAGGCTTAAGCGTCTCGATTGAACTTATATACTCCTTCATGGATTCTTTTGCAGTACGCAATTTTTCACGCTCAGAGAGCATCCTGTCATACAGCGCTCTAAGCGTCTCAATAAGTCTCTTAGAATCCTTCTCACCATATATCTTACCAAGAGCCGCAAGTTCACCTTCCGTCTTTTTAGCCTTTTCAAGCTCTTGTTCAAGTTCTTGTATCTTTCCCGTACACACCTGCGATGAAGCGTCAGCCTGCGCCTGACTTCTAAGATACTCGTCATTTCTTATTTTAAGCTGTGTCTCCTCTTTTGAAAGAGACTCATAGTCATTTTTTAATCTGGCAAGATATTCTGCGTACTTTGCAGCCTCGGAAGACGCATTTTCCACTACGAGAAGCGGTGTATTTTCAAGCTTCGCATTTATCTCATTTTCAAGCTCTGTTATCTGCTTTCCAAGCTCGGCAAGCGTACCCTCTATGCGCGCACATTCATTGTCATTTACACGGTAATTCTCTCTTAGGTTATTAAGCGCATCTATGTTCTCCTGCTTTTTTTGTACCGCCTCGGAAAGATCCTTATCAGCCTTAGAAAGCTCATCTTCTATATATCCATGCTTCATAACCGCAAGCTCTAAAAGCTCTTTTGCGAGGTCATCCCTGCCTTTATTGCGGTTTTCAATGTACTGTGAAAGCTCCAAAAGACTGCTCTCCTGCTTTACATAATCCGCATAATCTTCAGCCGCATAGGAAAGTTCAAGCTTGTCCTTGCTGTCCTCATAATTTCTTGAGATAGTATCGCAGCTTTGCGTGAGGCTTAAAACAAGCTCACGAACCTTCTTAAGCTCTTCCTCCTCCTCAGCTATGAGCGCCGCCGCAATAAGCTTTTCCTCGCCGACAGATGCTTCCTTAAGCTTTTCTATTTCATCTGCAATTCTCTCCGCTTCGGACTGCTTTTCGCTCACCTGCGCCCTCGCCATCAAAAGATACTCAAAAAGCTTATTCTTTCCTTCCTCCCTGCGCTCAAACACATCGCCAAAGTCAGCTGCTTTTGCGGAAAAATCCGATATAAGCTTAAGCTCATTGTCGTAATTTTCCATCTCTTCCCTTCTCTTTGCAAGCTCTAAGAGCTTATCCTTTATCTCAAGGAGAGTTTTTGACATCTCGTCATCGCCGTTGCCGCCGCGGATGCGGTTGTTGTAGGACTTTTCTATAATCTCCTCTATCAGAAGGTCCTCCACAACTTTTCTCGTTGTTCTGTAATTGCTCTCAAAATAAGTCCTTACATGTCCCTCCGTCTTATTGATTCCTCTTATCAGCTCCCAGTGGCTCTCGTAAATTCCATAATCATTTATAAAGCTCAGATATTCTCCTTTTTTTTCAAAAAGTTCTACCCTCACACCCATATCTTTCTTCTCAAGTCCTCGAAGATAAGCCTTAAGCCCATTGTAGGTAATTCTCTCTTTTCCATCTGAAAGCGGAAGATTTTTGATATCATTGTCCCCGAATTCTCTATAAAAAATGCAGTAATTAAAATATTCTATTCCTGTCCTTGAATCCTCGTCCTCGCTGCCCTTAGCCTTTCGCGCACAGAAGCCGCATGTCATGTATCGGTAGCCGTTCTTTACATCGCATGAGTCTAATTTCCACTCAACGAGAGAATGTATGGTAGTGCTCCCTCCCGGCATGGCAAAGAGCTTCTCTATCGGCTGTTTCTCGTCAAGCGTGCAGTTAGGTAACATCGTCTGAAGCAAAAGAAGCATAAGCACACTCTTGCCGCCACCGTTTGCGAGGTCATATATAGTATTCTTACACGAAAAGCGCATAAGAAAATCATCATAGAACTGAGTGCCAAAATTATACTTGATATTATTGACCCTTATCCTGTTAATCTGCGGCATCTGTCGTGTCCTCCTGTTCCTTTGTCAATATCTCGTAGAGCCTGCCTCTGTTGACACTGTAATAATTCTCAGCCATCGCCTTGAATCTGTCTGTCGGATAATACTTATCCTGATTCTCAACAAAAAAACCTTGTGCCACAAGAAAGTTAAACGTAAGTTTAACATAACCTGTTCTTGAGTTTCTGGCAGCTCTCTGCCCCATAGCATCATCCATGGAAGTCACAGGAAGCTCATCCCACAAAAGTGCCAGCGTCTTAAAGCGGTTCTCCCCAACTTCACCGAGCCCAAGCCCCACCGAATGGTCAACC